>Ga0272440_1003349_pt1 | contig 12010 bp, 5 predicted proteins | sample SSMMMBAug17_FD_192440 | JGI IMG/M metagenome (GOLD analysis project Ga0272440, IMG submission 192440) | Marine sediment archaeal communities from Little Sippewissett salt marsh, Falmouth, MA, United States - SSM-MMB-Aug17 | ecosystem: Environmental > Aquatic > Marine > Wetlands > Sediment ... | reverse complement strand
GCGAACCTTATGTTCGCCCTCGAACGAATAACGCATTCGTTCCTATGTACGATGGGCGAACATAAGGTTCGCCCCTACACGTTATTGGCACATAAGTAAATGAGGAATTTATTTTTCGAGCATTCCTAAGTTCCTCATTTTCTTATTTGCCAGCCCGATGTAGGGGCGAACCTTGTGTTCGCCCTCGAACGAATAACGCATTCGTTCCTATGTACGATGGGCGAACACAAGGTTCGCCCCTACATCGGGCTGGCACATAAGTAAATGAGAAATTTATTATTCGAGCATTCCTAAGGAATGCTCTGAAAATAACTTCCCCATTATTGATATTGTTCGTTTTGAGGTAATTGTACTGTAGAGACGTAGCATGCTACGTCTCTACACGACCTTATTTTTTTGTACGATCATGAAAAATGAACATGATTTTTGAGTGTAACCAAAATAGCCGGTGAATACAATTTGCTCATCATTTTTTTGAACCAGGATTACACAGAAGAAGATGAATAAGATGATTAAAAGACAGTGTTTATTTTATCTTATTCATCTTCATCTTTTTCAGCCTAATCCTGGTTCAAAAAATGGTGAGTGATAATTTAAATTCCGGCCATTTTGGTTACACTCATGATAATTTCCGAGTTCCTTAGACATTCGCTATGACAGAAACCTTTTATATTGACAACAATTACCAAATATTGTACGAATTTTTAGAAAAATTCATTAAAAACAATCAAAGTCTTTTGGAAAATATTATGAACAAAATCGGAATAATCGCAGGAAATGGACAATTTCCCATCCTGTTTTCCAAAGCAGCCCGTGCCAAAGGTTATGAGGTTTTTGCCATAGCCCATCGCGGCGAAACCAGTGATGATCTATCTCAACACGTTGATTCTATTCAATGGATTCATATTGGACAAATTGGGCGTTTAATTAAATTTTTTAAATCAAATGGGGTGTCACAGGCTGTGATGGTAGGTGCTATCACTAAAACACGCATGTTTCGTGATGTCAGACCTGATTTCAAAGCATTGAAATTGCTGAACAGTCTCAGGCATATGCGTGATGACACCTTACTTCGCGGACTGGCCGCTTTTTTAGAGAATGAAGGCATCTCAATTGAGTCATCAACCTTTTTATTGCCAGAAATTCTTTCTCCTGAAGGATGCTGGACCCGCAGAAAACCCAAAAAATCGGAACGTCTGGATATTGATTTTGGTTGGGACCTTGCTTTTAAAATTGGTGAATTGGATATTGGTCAGTGCCTGGTTGTTCAGGGGCGAACAGTGCTTGCCATTGAAGCCATTGATGGCACAGATGCCACTATCCGCCGAGGTGGAAAATTGGGGAATGGACGTGCTGTTGTCATTAAAATTTGTAAGCCCGGGCAAGATAAACGATTCGATCTACCAGCGGTTGGAATTCAAACAATTGAGAGCATGAATGACTCCGGTGTGTCTACACTCGTTGTTGAAGCTGAAAACTCAATTGTTTTTGATCGCAATGAAACCATTGCTAAAGCCAATGAATATGGCATATGCATTATAGGAAAGAAACATGAGTAAAATGAATATAGGTGTTATTGGAACCGGCTATTTGGGAAAATTTCATGTTGAAAAATATGCCCGAATGCCTCACGTGAACCTTGTTGGTGTTGTCGATTCCAACAAAGACAGAGCTTCTAGAATTGCTCAAAAATACGAAACAAAACCCTATACCCGGTATCAAGATTTATTTGGCCTTGTTGATGCGGTCAGCATTGTGGTTCCAACGCAATTGCATTATGGGGTTGCAAAGGACTGTTTGATAAATAATATCGATGTGTTAATTGAAAAGCCTATTACTGAGACTATTGCCCAGGCTGATGAACTCATTCAAATTGCATCGGACAATAATCGTTTGATCCAGGTGGGACATCTTGAACGATTTAACCCGGTGGTTGAAGCCATCCGCGATTTAGTGGACCGCCCTTTATTTATTGAATCCCATCGTATCAGTGTATACAAAGGCAGGGGGATTGATGTCAGTGTTGTTTTGGATCTGATGATTCATGATATTGATATTATAAAAAATTTTGCCAAATCTGAGGTCAAAAGTATTCATGCAGCAGGGGTTCCGGTGATTTGTTCTGATGTAGACATTGCTAATGCGCGAATAGAATTTACAAAGGGATGTATCGCCAATGTGACTGCAAGTAGAATTTCCATGAAAGAGGAAAGAAAAATTCGTATTTTTCAAAAGGATGCATATTTCTCTGTAGACTTTGCTAAAAAGGATATTACCTATATTCAACGTAAAGGAACTGAAAAGAATGCCATTATACCGGGTATGGATATTCAAAAATTTCATTTTGATGATGGCGATGCGCTTAATTCTGAAATTAAATCTTTTATTACATGTGTTCAAAGCCGTGATATTCCCGAGGTTCCGGGAAATGCCGGACGTGATGCACTTCAGATTGCTTTAGATATTATGGAACAAATGAATGCAAGAATCCAAAACTTTCAATAGGAAATACCCGAAAATTTACACCCCAGTCCGACGTGTCGGACTGTTAACAAATTGGCACGTTATATCAGAGCATCCCTTAGTGGAGGAATAACATGAAAGATCTTTCAGGCATAAGTATTCTCATTGTTGATGACGAACCCGGATCAATTGTCATACTTTCCGAGTATTTGAAATCAAAATACAACATATATACTGCAGAATCAGGTCGAGATGCATTGAAAATTATTGAAAAAAATCCCATAGATATCATGATTACCGATATGGTCATGCCAGAAATGAATGGCGTGAGTTTAACCAGAAAGGTTTTGAAAATATATCCTGATGCTGTGGTTATTGGCATATCGGCTTATGAAAATATAGCCAATACAGTTAAATTTATGAAACTGGGTGGGTTGGATTTTATTCAAAAGCCCATCCATTTTAGCACTCTTGATGAAGTCCTTGATAACGCCTTCAATCGTATAAAACTTAGAAAAGATTTAGAGCAAAAAAAATGGGAACTGTTGGAAAAGAATAAAGTCCTGGAACTAGAAATTGAAAAAAATAAACAGGCCCAAAAAACGTTAGAAATGAATCGAAACAATTTGAAATCCATTTTTGATGCCATGAATGATATGGTTTTTATTCTGGATACAACCGGTTGTGTGCTTTATGTCAATCCAGTAGTTTGTAAACAAATGGAATATCATCAGGATGAAATTATCGGTATGAATATTTTAGAATTACATGCACCTCAGAACTTAGATCGTATAGCAGATTTTGTCACAGATATGTTCACCGGTAAAACAACCTTTTTTGTTGGTAAACTGATGAAGAAAGATGGCGAAACAATTGACGTTGAGACCAAAATTGCCAGAGGTTCATGGGATAACAACACGGCCTTGATTGCTGTTTCCAGAGATTTGACTGACTTTATGAAAGTTCAAGAAGATATGAGAATTGCACAGGCTGAAAGTCAGGCAAAAAGCGAATTTTTGGCCAATATCAGTCATGATTTGCGGACCCCGCTAAATGGCATTTTGGGGTATACTCAAATTCTTATTAAAGATAAGCATCTGGATAAAAAGTATCATGAACAAATAAAGGTCATTCACAAATCAGGAGAGCATCTTTTACTGCTGATTAATGATATTTTAGATCTTTCAAAAATTGATGCAAAAAAAATGCAGCTTCAAATTTCAGACTTTTATTTCAATGATTTTCTTCAACGTATCGTTGATATTTGCCAGGTTCTTGCCAGAAAGAAGAATGTTCATCTCAAATTTTATGTTTCAAAGGAATGTCCTGTGTGTGTCAAAGGCGATGAAAAACGTCTGCGTCAGGTATTGCTTAATCTGATTAATAATGCAATTAAATATACCCCAAAAGGTCAGGTATCATTTGAAGTCTTGCGTGTAAATAATCTTATACGATTTCTTGTTAAAGATACCGGCGTAGGTATTCCAAATAACAAGCTGAAATCCATATTTGAGCCGTTTCATCAACTCAATAACCAGCCTCAACAATCTGAAGGTACTGGTCTTGGTTTGGCTATCAGCCGGCGGATCATTCAATTAATGAATAGTGATATTTTTGTTTCAAGCCAGCTTAAAAAGGGGAGTTCTTTCTGGTTTGAAATTGACCTTCCAGAAGTGTTCACAAAAAAGAAAAGAATACGCAATAAGGAAAAATGGATGGAATTCAATGGTGAAGGATATCGCGTACTTATTGTTGATGATAATCATATGAATCGAATGTTTTTCGTACAAATGCTGAAACGAAACAAATTTGAGTTATATGAAGCTGAGGATGGGCTCCAGGCAGTTGAATTTACAGAGAAATATCGTCCCCACTTAATTCTTATGGATATTATGATGCCTAAAATGAGCGGTATTGAAGCCATTGCAGAAATTCGGAAACAACCAAAAAATTCGAATATTATTATTTTCACAGTATCTGCAAATGCCGAAATGCAAAATGTTTGTAATGAAACACCCCATTCATGTAATGAATTCCTTTTAAAGCCTTTAGATATTGGCGTATTTTATACGAAATTGAAAAAATATCTCGATATTGAATCCGGGCAAGAATCTGTTAACGAGCAGTTTGCTCAAAACATCTCAGAAAAAATCATCCCGCCTGATTCATCAGATATAAACGCTTTATATCAAATGGCAAAAACCGGAAATGTGCTTCGGGTAGAAAAAATGGCAATAGCGCTTGAAAGCAAGAATAAAGATTTTAAAAATTTTTCAACAAAAATCCAGGAGATGGCCAAAGGTTTTAAAATTAATGAATTAAAAGCCTTTTTAGAACAATATATGGCGTAAATGAATACGTTCCCAGGGAACGCGCCATAAATAAATGAAGCGCCTCAAACATCTTTTATTACAACACCAATAATAAGGCAAAAAGCAATGAAAAAATTTATCCCTTGCATAATCATGCTTATGTTCTGTTGTCCTGCAAATGCCATCCAGGTTCCGGATACCGGCCAGACAGAATGTTTTAACACGCAAACCACTATTTTATGCCCATCAGAAACAGAATCATTTTATGGTCAGGATGCCCATTACGCGATATCGCCCCAAACCTTTGTCAAGCTCGATATCAATGGCATCCAACTGCCTGATGATGCGACAAACTGGTCAATGGTTTTGGATCAAACAACTGGTTTAATATGGGAAGTAAAAACAGATGATAATTCAGTGCACGACAAAGATAACAGGTACAACTTTTACTATCTGGAAGAAAAATTTATCAAACGATTGAATCAAAATAGTTATGGCGGATTTTCAGACTGGCGTATTCCAGAAGTGTCTGAATTGAGTACCCTGACAAGCATTTTTTATGATCGCCCTTCAATTAATGCGCAATACTTTCCAAATTCAAGAGCGTCAGAATATTGGACAGCAACCCCTCGTGTCAATGATACAAGCCAGGGCTGGTGTGTATCTTTTTTTCATGGCAATGATAGTATTCAGTCTCGACAATCCGAATTCTATGTGCGGGCGGTTCGGGGCAATACATTTACTGATGCCACCCGATTTCATGACAATGATGATGGTACCATTACAGACACACACACCGGATTAATGTGGCAAAAAGAGACTCTATTCGGTCAAAGCTGGGAAAAGGCATTAGAGACCTGTCACAAACTTGATCTGGCTGGATATTCGGATTGGCGCCTGCCGGGTAAGGAAGTGTTACGATCTATTGTTGATTATACCCAATATGCAGCATCATTGAACAAGGACATTTTTCCACAATCGGCATCCTCATCGTATTGGACATCAACAACAGATCAACAACAGATGGATCGTGCCTGGTGTATTCACTTTCAATATGGAGAGGATTTGAGTCGATCAAAGAATCAATTATATGCTGTGCGCGCAGTTCGGGGGGGACATCAAACAAAAAAAGGGACCATTGAATTCATTCATCCATCCACAGGTGATCGCCTGAATGCCGGAACTGAAATGCGCATTGAATGGAACCATGCAGATATTGAAGGAAACGTTGATATTCAATTATCTCAATTCGGGGGCATTGAAGGTTCTTTTGAAACCATTATTGCCAATACCCCCAATGATGGTTTGGCACAGTGGGTTGTTAGCGGCCAGACATCAGAAAATTGTTCAATGCGCATTATACCTTTACAGGCCCCTGATTCAGGCGCAACATTGGGTATTTTTTCAATTGATCATTTTACCTGGGCCTTAATTGATACGACACCCATTAATGATTATCACACCTATCGTTTGATGCTTATTGGACAATACGAAAATCATATTGAATGGCTGGCCACACAATGGCAGATTGATGCAATCCCTGGTGTTTCACTATCTGAAAACAGTATTTCAGCATCTCAAAATAATTGGGCCCATGTTTCTTGTATGTTTGAAGACATCACTTATGAAAAATGGATTGCGCTCTATCATTCAACAGATCTTTTGGAGAATGAGCCCAATAATACCATTGATCAGTCTCTTCGGATAACAGAGCGCCGCTTTTACTCCGGCCTTTTGCCGGAGAACGATATTGATATCTATAAAATTGCAGTCTTTTCCAACGAAATTATAGAACTGGCCTTTCTTCCGCAAACCAGTTTTGCTGACTATCAAATACAAATCATAAATGATATGAACGTTCTCATTTATGACAGAGTTTCTAGCAATGGCAACTCTTTCCATACGCAATTGGGGTTTACTGAAGGCAATTACTACGTATATGTCAAATCCAATGGAGAGATTTCCCCCTCGGATTTGTATACAATCAGTTATGCCTCAACCGGTTCGTTTCAAACCAATTCAACCCAACCCATTCATTTTGGCGATACCATCAATGGACGCAATGCATCACTTGTGGATATTGCCAATTATTCTTTCTCTCTGACACAAACAACCGGTATACAATTTGATTTCTATCCTTCCAATCATCCCATTAATTATGACATCCAACTAAAAAATGATTCAAATAAAATTATGGCTCAGGTGCAAAGTATTGATCAGCAGAAAGTACATCTGGAAATATTGTTGATTCAAGGTGCGTATACATTTTCTATTAATCCCATGAACCAGGTAGATCGTTCTGTACAGTATCGACTGTTCTTTGACAAGAGTGCCATTCCCATTGAAAATGATGCCAATCAAACCTTTGATACAGCCATGATCTTTGATGATCAATTGCCCATGCGAGGGAGTTTTGAGGATGAAAATGATGTTGATTTCTTTTGTTTTTCAAGTGAGTTGCCTGAGATTAGATTACTGACATTGGCAGACGCGCCTGATGGTTCAGATACCTGGATTCGTATTTATAAAGACAGTGAAAACCACCCCACACATCAATATTATGTTCAGGATGGCATCTTTTTTTCAGAAAATATTGGTTTTAATACCGGACGTTACTATATCTCTTTAACACCTCAAAGTCATACATCAAAACGACAATACTATACGATGGAATTCAAAAAAGGCATAACACGCACCATAGAAATTGAACCCAATGACAATCAATCCTGGTGCAATGCCCTGCCAGATAGTAAAGTCATGCGAGGGATGGTATATCCTGAAACAGATATCGATTTCTATGGATTTAATCTTCAATCATCCGGTTCTGTATATATCTCTTTTGAAGCCCTTAATGTTCAAACCACTTATGAAATTTTACTTCTGGATACCTATAAAAAGACCCTTGAACATCGAACAGTATCCCAGGCAAATATGTATACTGATACCTGGAGTCTGGGTCCTGGCAATTATTATGTTCAAATACAAAGTGATGATGCCGGAACTGGAGCATATCAATTCCATGTGAGCGCCAATACGTTATTAAAGGGATTGACGCGTATCCAGTCGCTTTCTATCAGCAATGTACCGCAAATCCTCCCTAAAAATGAGGTTTATCCCTTATCTGTTCTGGCACACCTGAATAACGCGGACAATATCCCTGTGACAAACCCAAACTGGCATATTTTAGATCAAAACATTCTGGATATTGATGCCAATGGATTTGTTTCTGCTTTAGCGCGCGGTGAAACCACAGTGATTGCAGAATATCAGGGAAAGGTTGCCGATTGCCAGATTGGAGTGGAACAATCAGCAAAACACTCCCATGACTATGGACAGCTCATTCTGGTTGCGGGTTCACATGATTCAGAATCTTCAAGCCGGTTTCAAACCACGCAATATCTTGCTGATCTTGTTTATAAACGATTTCTCCAACGTCGTTTTAAACATGACGATATCTATTATTTTAATTCTGTTGAATGGCATGATCTGGATGGTGATGGTTATGATGATAACATTGTTGACATATCAACTCCTGATGTCAGTAAATTTATCAATGTTTTCAATCATATCGAATCAAATATTGATCAGTCTGGGCCGCTATATATATATTTAATTGGTTCAGGGGGAAATAATGCCTTTGAAATATCGCCGGGTAAATATTTGACTGCGTTATTATTGAATGATTTATTATTTAACTATTCCCTCTATCATGATCGCCCGATTATTTGTATTGTGGAATCACCCAAAGCCGGTCAGTTTCTCAGCAATTTTTCGGTACAGGATTCCCATATACTTATCACACCCTCCGGCGCAGCGGATGCCCATACCCAGTTCAATGGCCGCATATCATTTACGCAATTTTTTATGGATCACTTCACTCAAGGAGAGGCCATTGGCACCGCGTTTGAAAGTGCAAAAGTCGCGTTGTATGCCCTAAGGCAGCCCTTTGTAAATATGACCCCCACGATGATATCATCGGAATCCAACAAAGCGATTCAACTGGGCGGACCATTTGTCTTTGATCATATGAACATTCAAATCACTGCTGCGGATCCTGTACGTACAATTATTGCAGGCAGATCACAACAGATTGAGGTATCAATAACGCCGGATGATAATGAAATCGTATCCATTGATGCCATTATCAGTTCTCCAGATTATTTATTACCAAATACTGTGGCAGATTTTGAATTTCCAGATACCCATCGCAAGACATTTTCGTTAACTTTAGCGCCTGAAACAAATACCTGGAAAACAATATATGATATATTTGACTACTCCGGGCGGCATTGGATTGATTTGTGTGCAATGGATACCAATAGTCATGTCACCCTTTCACAGGCGTTTGAATTTACAGTAACCAATGGCAAGGAAACAGATATGGATTTTGATGGGATGCCGGACATTTGGGAGGATCGTTATACAGGTTTGAATAAAACTGTGCACGATGCATTAGAAGACATTGACAACGATGGCCTAAGCAATTTAAATGAATACCTCTGGCAATGCAATCCAACAATTATGGACACCGATCAAGATCAACTGCAGGATGGTTGGGAAGTTAACAATGGCTTAAACCCAATTGATCCTTCGGATGCATGGTTAGATTCAGACAATGATAATGTGATAAATTTTCAAGAATTTCTCGACAATACTGATCCTCAGGATAACTCTTCATTTGTCCAGCATTTTGGTGATATTCGAGGAGAACTCTATACCAATCTCGTAGGATATGAGGCGGGAATAAAAGGCGCACAAATTTTCATTGTTGAAAATCAGATGCAAACAACCTCCACCCAGGAAGGATTATTTGTTTTTAAAGATCTACCTTTTGGACATTATACCATACAAGTTTCTTCAGAAAATTTTAAATCATACAAAACAAATGTTTTTTTAAATCAACGTAATGTGTATATGGGTAAAAAGCGCTTATTATTTGATGCTGAATATCCTGAATGCGATTTAAATGAAAATCATATTTTGGATTTGCCCGATATTATTCGCGCGTTACAGACTTTGATATTATCTTCTGACCAGTGATCATAAGTTTTTGGATAGAAAAAAGTCAATTGTATCGTTTGACGAATCCTGATATGATTTCAGGTTTATTCAATCAACAACCGAATTCACACCTGAGTCCGAGAGCGAATGTAGGGGCGAACCTCGTGTTCGCCCATCGTACATAGGAACGAAAGCGTTATTCGTTCGAGGGCGAACATAAGGTTCGCCCCTACATCGGGCTGGCACATAAGTAAATGGGGAACTTATTTTTCGAGTTTTCCTAAGCATTTTATTTTCAGGGCATTCCTTATCAAACCTGAAGGATTAAAAAATGAAAGAATATCTTGAAGAAAAAATCGGTAACCCAAAATTGTTTACCGGAAGGCATTCCGAACTGAATGCATTACTTACCTGGACGCAACTGGCAAAAAAACGATTGGCTATCAGCGAGGCCATGTTATCACGAAGGAGAACAGGCAAAACTGCTGTCATGCACCGCTTATATAATATTCTGTTTCATCAGAATGATCAGGTGATTCCATTTTATTATGAAATTCAGGAGGTCAATAAATGGATTGTCGATTTCAGCGAAAGTTATTTTTTTGCATTCATCAGACAGTATATTGCATTTAAAACACGCAATAAAGTGTATATTGAGATGCTGACCTTTAATTATGACAGCCTTGTTGAAATCGTGGATAACGATCGTTTGAACTATCTGGTACCCTATATTCGTACTGTTCAACAATTGATTAAGGAACAAAAAGAAGCACGACTATGGGATACAGTCAGGGAGATGCCAAGGATCATCGCTGCTTCACAAAATGAAACAATCATTCAAATGATTGATGAATTTCAATACATGAGCCGATTTATTTATCGTGATCAGGCCTGTAAAAATCATATTCCAGAATTTGTCGGCTCATATTTTCATACTGCGGAATATAAGTCGGCACCTTTGTTAATTTCCGGAAGTTGGGTGGGGTGGCTGATGCGGGATTTGACTAAAATGCTGCCCAGTCGATTTCGATATGATTTTGTTCTGGATAACATGCCTGAAAATGAAGCCACTGAAGCCATTTTTAAATATTCGGATCTTCTGGAACTCCCAATAACCAATGAAATTGCCCAGCTCATGCTGAATTTGACTGAGGGAAATCCCTGTTATATCAGTGCATTATTCTATTCAGTTTACACACACAAAGATTTTACCACTGAAGATGGTTTTTTGAAAACAGTTGAGTTTGAAGTCTTTCGCGGGGGAATCAAGGCGCGATGGATGGAATATCTAAACTATGCTTTTCCTGAAATTAATGGCGTTGAAACCGGTTTATCAAAGAAAATTGTACTGTATTTGTGTCAAAATAAGGATCGTGAAGTCAGCCGGGCAGAAATATTGGAGAAATTACAACCGGATATTTCGGATAGTGATTTGGAAAAACGAATGCGCGCTCTGGTTTTAAGCGATATTGTAAAAAAAGGTTCAACCAATTTTGATTTTCAGGGGATAGGGGACCACTTATTTGATAAAGTGTTTCGGGGTGAATATCAAAAAGAAATAGACACATTCGATCCAAATGAAATTACCAACGAATACAAAGCACTATTTCAGCATTGGAAAAACAAATTTCATGTTATTTGTGGAAAATATGGCAGCTTAAAAGGCCGATTTGCAGAATATATGATTTCCAACCATTTAAGATACAGAGCCTTTGAAAATAATGCGTTATTTTGTTCCATGATGAACAATCTCCCCAATGAATTTGAATTTGTTAATTACCAGAGCGTCTGGAAATATACCGCTTCACCGGTTCTAAAAAACAGCTTTGAAATCGATATTTTTGCTCAGGCATTGGAAAATCAGTATTCACTCATTGGCGAGGTCAAAAACCGGCTTTCTCCTTTTTCTGTCAAAGAAGCCACTGATTTTGTAGCCAAAGCCAATCAGTTAATTCAATTGGAAAATGTGGGAAAACATCTCTTGTTTGTTTATTCAATTAAAGGATTTACGCACGATAGTATCCAGTTTTTCAAAAATAATCAAATTTCATGGTGTGATGATGAACGATGGCTGGATCAAGTAATTGGTTGAGATACCGAACCATGAAAGGATTAAAAAATGAAAGAATATCTTGAAGAAAAAATCGGTAACCCAAAATTGTTTACCGGAAGGCATTCCGAACTGAATGCATTACTTACCTGGACGCAACTGGCAAAAAAACGATTGGCTATCA
>Ga0272440_1003348_pt1 | contig 12015 bp, 8 predicted proteins | sample SSMMMBAug17_FD_192440 | JGI IMG/M metagenome (GOLD analysis project Ga0272440, IMG submission 192440) | Marine sediment archaeal communities from Little Sippewissett salt marsh, Falmouth, MA, United States - SSM-MMB-Aug17 | ecosystem: Environmental > Aquatic > Marine > Wetlands > Sediment ... | reverse complement strand
TTTTGCATATTCACAACAAACCGTTGTTGTGAATATGTAAGGCACACAATTTGTTACTATGATGGTAATGAATGACCAAATTGACAAAAATTCTCATTTCATTTTACGCTATGTCAGGAGTTCTGAAGTTTGAATATTTTAATAAAGACTATTATTTGTAGAATCTACAAACTTTACAAACCTGCAATCAACATAAGACGCCTGTTTTTTTTCAGTTTTATCAATAATATAATTATATGTTTTAATAAAAATTCGATTAAAATCATTATCCAGTTTATTTATTTTTTCTTTATTAAAAGGTAAAATTAATTCAGTGCCCCTTGCTTCTTTAATTTTTGAATAATTATTATCTTTGAATTCTTCATCAAAATCAGTGCCAAAAAGGGCTTGTTTTGCGATTATGACAATTGTTTTTTCTGCGTCTTGAATTTCATCAAAACTATCTTTTCTTAACCTGGCTTTAAAATCCCTTTTAACTCTCCATACAAGAAATTCCTGATCCTCATTAAAAATTCTCATTTGTTTAATATATTTAAAATCAAATGACTGCTTGTTGAAAAAGTTAGAATCTTCAGGGCTAAATTTATCAATTAGTACTTTATGATCCAGCCATGCCGCAATAAAAGATTTATTATGAATAATATTAAATATATTTGTTTTTAATTCATTTAATTTAATATCATTAAAAATTGTTACTTTTGAGTAGAGCTTAGTTAATTTAAGACCATTAATTTCATCATTATTTTCCATTAATCCTCCTTCTTCAAAACGAATTCATCAACGAAAGTTTGAAGTTTTTTCTTTTGATCTATTGAAATTCGGCTCAAGTCCTGATCTAAGATAAATAAATCATTACCGAATTTAACTAAAGCTTCTATTCCTTTAAAAACTCCTCTGCCAATATTTTTTTCACCTCCCACAGCAAGGTCGCCAGTCCACAAATCCTTTAGAACAAGTAAAAGCAAACCTGCTTCAGCTTTTGAGCAATTTGGTATGCTAATACTAATTTTTATTACTTTTTTTTGCATATCTACAAAAAGAGGCATGCTGTCAAAAAGAGCGGATTTAATCGTTCCTCCAGTAAATCTGTCAATTTGAATTCTTGTTTGAAGTTCTGAAACAAAATTAGGTAAAATAACTTCTTTTATTTTAATCCTTGCTTTTGATGCTTTTGAATTAACAGTATCAACATAGCCAAAAAGTTTGTCAATAATTGACTCAGCGCCTAAGGATTTAGCTATTCTTTCAGCTCTGGCTCGAATTGCTCCTTTTATAGAAGTTCCAGGAAGTATATTTTTATTATTTGATTGAATATGTATAGAATCAGGCATATCAGGCATATCTGAGTACGATCTTACAATAATGGAATTTTTTAACTGAAGACTGGCTTCAATTGTAAATAAGTCAGGGGCTGAAATTTCAATTGGGATTCCTAAAGTTTCATGAGTTACTAAGTTCTTAACTGACAAATTTTGTGTTAACCAATTATAAACATCTTCTTTGTTTTTGAAATCAAACAAATAAATATTTATATTATCCTTAATCAGTTTAACTTTCCCAAAGCCGCTGTTTGTTTTTGCTCCAATCTGGATACTTTTATCAAGAATAGTATAAAAAGTTGATGCCATTCTTTTTACAGATTGTTCATAATCATCAGTAAAGCTAAACTCCATTTTAAGATTAAATATAGCGCCCGGCTCAACAATTTCATAATCAAATTTATTATCAATCAGGCCTTTTTGATTGTTAATTTTTATCCCATCACGAATTTTCAATTTAAATTTTTCACATTCAAGATCCATACATTTAATAATGCTTTGTTTGCCATCAATTTTATTATCATTTTTATCAGCTTTAAATCCCCAGAAATAATTTTCATCGTCAATATTTAATGAAATTTTATGACGCAGAATTCCACACAAAGAAGATGCAGGGATAAAAGGTTTGTTATGTTTATCCAGCAGAACATCCATATCACTTCTATCATTTGAGGCATTACCAATATGTAAAGGTGAAATATTTTTAAGCTGACCAGTTAATACAATTTTTCCTCTTATCAATTTAGCCCTCCTGAGTCCTTGTTTTTCTCATCATTAAAAAAAATGTAGAAAAATAGGCATCAAACACCTTATTCTCTAACTCTTTATCATTACCAGGCTCATAATTAATTTTTTTGCACATTTTTTCAAGATTTAGATTACTATTTACTTTTTCAACTGATATGTCAAAATTTGTTAAATACTCTAATAGGGTTTCATTATTATTTTTACATAATTGTAATTGTTTTTTTGAAAAATCTCTTTTTATTAATTCTTTAATATTATCTTTAAATTCAAAACTGTTTCCTTTTATAGCTATAGACTCTAATTTATTAATAAACGATTTTGTCGGCAGATTTTTAAAGCGATACTGATCAGAAAACGCCATTGAGCTTGATTGTTTTATAATATAATTTTGAATTAAAATTTTGATTATTTCTTTAGTTTTATCAGGAACAGGAACTTCAGGCTCATCTAATTCATAATAATCATTATCAATATTAAGCTCAGTTAATTCATCAGTAGTTTGTAGAGAAAATATACATTTACCAAAACCTTCATTAGTTTTTTCACCTATACCAAATTTATTTAATTCATTAAGTTTTGATAATTCAGCATTAGATATATCCAAAAGAAAACATGAACCAGCAAGAAAGCATGTTTCCAAAGGTTTTTTTAAGCCCCATTTACCAACAAAGCTTTCTACTTGACCCGCTTTGGCAAAAGCCTTTAATACTTTTACCCCTTTGCCCAAATATTTTTTTAAAGTATTTACATCAGTAGCACAATATCCAAATTCATTATGTAATATTGTATCTGAAACAAGTGTAAATGATATTGGCATATTTATATCAAAGGAGTTATTTTCAAATATATTATCTTGACTAATCAATTCTGGTTTTTCATCAATGATTTCAAATTTAATTTTAGCGTACTGATTACTTTTTGATTTTCCAGCAAAGGCTATCCAACTATATTTACAAATATTTATTAATTCTTCTAAAGCTGATTTTTCACCTCTAATGTCTCCTGAAAAAGTCTGATATGGCAGTATTGATTCATAATTAAAAATAATTGCATCTTTGCTTATGCCTTTTTTTCTATCCCTTGCATGATGAAAATTAATTGAGGTTTTAACTTCAGTAAATTTAACAGTATCTTCACTTTCAAAAACACAAAATTTATTTGAAATATCTTTCTTTTCAATCTCATTTTCATAAAAAAGCAAATCAAATAAATCTGTTGTATTTTTTTTATTAACGATTGAAAAGGGAGTAGGAACATTATTATTTTGATTATCAAAATTATCAAAATTATCAAGATTATCATTATTAAGGATATAAGCATTGCTTATTATCAGGTCTCCAATTAGAAAGCTGTCATAAAAAAATTCATTTTCATGAGCATCTTTAAAAGAAATATCATTTTTTTTATTGATTAAACGATTTGCAAGAATGCCAAGCACAGTTGATCCAGGTATATAACGCTTTGTATAAACCATGTTATTATCACCAAATTTTTCAGGAAAAACAAGAGGGCTTAATGAATATACTTTATATCTTATTTTGTACATATTCTCCAAATCCTTTATTCAAATTTCTAATTAATACATAAATCTTTTAAATCATTAATTGATATTTCTTTTTTACCTTTTAATAAAGAGCAAGTAAGTTCTCCAAAACCTCTGTTTCTCTGTGTTCCCATACATCTGAAATTCATACAAGCTAAAACTATTGTATTGCGTATTTTATTAGCGTTGTCCTTATCGCTGCTATTGATATAAAGATCACCATAAAATTCTGAACCTTTATCTAAAAGTCTTATGGTTCTTAATGAATTCTGAAAAGCAATACCTGTATCAGGGTCAATTTTAGTTTGTTGTCTTATTTGTGTAAATGTTTCAAGGATGTAATCTTTGGATAAAAAGGCGCTATATTTATTTGTATCTAAAAAGTATTCTAACCATAGCCTGTTTTGATTATAATTCTCAATTACAAGATTTGAAAAATAAACAGGTGAAGGCTTATCACTTTCTCTTCCTTTTTCACCAAATGTTTTCATATCTATGCTGATTTTGTCAATTTCTGCAGTTTTTAACATATCATTAACTTCTTCTGCAGAATCTCGAAGACAACCCTTTATTCTTTTTGCAGGAATATATGGAATACCAATTTCATCAAATACAATATCACTATCAATTATTGCCCCAAACCCCTCACCAGATCCAATATGGGCAGGAGATTTAAAACTTACTTTAATTGTATATTTATCCATTATAAATTTTGCCTCCTTGCCTGACTATTATATTTTCCTATTATAAAATCAGGATAATACTCAGCAAGCTCTATCATATCAAAGTATGGGCTTATCATATTTTCAAATAATAATTGTTCGTAATTACGTCCTTTTATTATTGGAAGATCAATTTTTCTATATTTCATTTCTTTTACAAATTGCATCCCTGCATCTTTTGAAAGTGTAAGAATTTTTCTTAATTCATGTTTTTTATTATTTGGTAAACTTTCATTAAATGCCTTAGTATTTTCTATAAATAAATTAAAGCTGTATTCATCATAATTATCATTATCAGATTTAGAATTTATCCTATAAGGTCTGTACAAAAGATTTCCCTGAGGAACACTATAATAATGATTCCGGATATAATTGATATTACCGGTTGTTTCCGAACTTGCTATATGAAAATCAATATAAGAGCAGGTGCTTTGATCATCTTTTCTTTTCTTTTTAGCAAGACTGCATAAATCCTCAGCCATTTTATAAGCCCTGTAAAATGGATATTTTGATTTTATAATTGCAATGCCAGCGCAGGCACTAAGAGGTAATTGTCTGGAAATATTTTGTTTTTCAAATTCTTCTATAAATTGTTTTGTAAAATATAAACCTAATTTTCCATCACAAACAAAGGTTATATCATCACCTCCCATAATAATTGGACGAATTGGAATAATAAGTTTTTTACTATCTTCATCAATAGGAGGGTATCTTTTTGTATTTTTAAATGTTGGATCAAAGCCAAGTGATTTTATGATTTTTTCATAATCATTTACAGTCTCCTTTAAAACTTTGGAAAAAGCATTTTTAACAGCTTCTTTTAAAGATTCTGATAATAATGTTGTATCTTCTAAAGTCTTACATTTTCTAAAACGATTTCCAATATCGTTTCCATCAATATGAACAATTGCGATATGAGAGTCTTTATCTTTTATCTGCCCTAGTTTTTCTAATTGATTTGTAAAGCAATATTTATTTTCTAAAATATCCTTATACTCATTATTAATTGATTTTTTTGCCTCTTTGGAAGCAGTTATTTTTGCATTTGTACTTGAAGAAACATATTTTTTAATGGTTTTATTATATACATCACAGGTTAAACTGCTTTGGGGACATTCTGCAGTAATACCATGAGCAGGAATTGCAGTTTTTGGGATAAAAAATGATTTATTATCTTCTAAAATTTTTTTAAGCTTATCCATACAAGCTTGAAAATGATTTTCATCAAATTCAGTAATAGCAAAATTTGTAACAAGGCCCGGAATTTTTATTAAAAGCAGCAATGTCCAATCATAAATAAAATCTTCTGCAGTTTGTTTATCTTCAAAAAAAAGCAATGCCTGTCCGCCTCCAATATAGCCAACTTTGTATTCTTTGTTTTTAAGGACATCACTCAGGTAGTCGTTAAAAACCTTTTTTTCAATTAAAAAAGAAGCGCCAAGATTTTCTTTTAATTGATTGCTTTGAAAAATAAATTTTTGGATTGATGTTATATCAAGTAATGCTGCGTAGTTAATTTTCATCTGTTTGACTTTCTTATTAAAAAAATAAACTATTTCATTTAGTTAGTTTTATAAATATCTTTATACTTCTCTAAAGCCTTTCGACCTGCAAAAGAAAATTCTACTTTTCCTTCTTTTATTTTCTTTAGAGATAAAAATGCCTTAGGACATTTTTGATTTATAACAAGATTAAGTAAAGCTTTTACATGAAGATTAATATTTTTTCTTCCTTCTACTAACACTTCCCTATCATTTAAACCAAAAATATTTATACACATTTTTCCCTGTTCACTTATCCAGCTCATTATGCCTGTCTCAACATCCAAAGTAAAATGTTCCGAAGGATCTTGATCAACCGGGTTTATTAACAAAGGTTCCTCATCTTTTATGTGGACAGGTTTTATAGCGTGTTTACCTTTAACTGGAAAGCGGCTGCCTTTACCATATGGCTTATTTTCTATAGGATTATATGAATGATTACAATCACTACAAGCTGGAAGTAAATTTCTATAATCATAAGCAAGCCAATAATAGCCATGATGAGGGATTAGATTCCCTTCACTATCTTCGATCATTACTTCTTTATTATTTTCATCTTTTACTTGATTTTTAGGTCTAAAATGATCTATATCATCATGATCTTGAAGGAACCTTTCACAATAGACGCATTTCTTATGAAAAGGTCCATTTTTATTAAAAAAAAATTTTTCTTTTATTTCTTTCTTTTTATATAAATCTCCAATTTTTGAATTTTTATTAAGCATTCTGCTTTTTTTTTCACAGTCAGCTTTCCATTTTTTCCAATAATCATCTTCAGGTTCAATAAAGTTAATTTTAATCATTTAATCCTCAAATAATTCTTTTAGTTGTCTTTTTGTTTCTAAATTTAATAAATCAGGAGAAACATTTGTAAGACTATCATCTAAGTATGTTGAAATTGCCTGTTCAATATGTTGAGCAATTCCATTTTCTTCTAAAGTAAGTGATTCCTTTAATTGAATTGCTAATTCTTTAAATTCTATTTCTTCTTTTTCATTGCGCTTTTTTCCCATCAATTCAGAATATCTGTCAATTTTTTTTTCACTGCCTGGGCTTCTTGTAGTATATAGATCAAAGGCTTCAGATGATAATATTTGATCTGCTCTTTTTCCTTTTAGCTTTTTTTTATCTAAAACCCTTCCTGTAACCTGAGTAACATATTCATGGTTATTATTTTCATATAGCTTAATAAGCGAGTAATTATTAATATCAACTCCACTTGAGGCAATAAGTGGCGTATGTGTTGAAGCTATAATTTGTGTTTTAGGGAAATAATCATTTAATAATTGAACAATATGACGCTGCCATGAAGGATGAATATGTTGTTCCAGTTCATCAATAATTAAAATACCTCCAAAATCATTTTTATTTGCATGCATTGACCACGCAATAAAATCAAAAAGCCATTGAACAGCTGTTCTATGACCATCACATAAAGAATTAAAATTTTGAATTTCTCCTGTGTAATTTTTTATTTCCAACCCATTGTTTGAACAAATTATAGAACATTTATTAGGATCCATCATAAGTATTTGTAGTATCTTTTTTTCTATTTCTTTTTTCATTTTATTATCCATACGTCTAAAAATCAACTCTACATTCTGCAAGCGATGTTCATAATCAAACAAAGACATTACTGCATTTTTTATTGAATATTCACTATAACTTTTATCACCGACAGATGAACGTTGAACCCCATACCCACATACAAATATTTCTTCCCAATTAATTTTATGATCTTGTTGAATTATTTCCTGACCATCATCTTTTTTTCTAATTATAGATCTATTTTCATACACTTCGCCTGTTTCATCGTTTAATAGTTTAACTATAATCTTACCTTCATTTTCACCATTGCGAATTAAGTCACCATTCATAATTTGTAATAATGCTATTGCATCATTTTCTTTACATAAAGCAATAGCTATACATCTGAGAAGAGTTGTTTTTCCTTTTGCATTATTACCCAAAATTATTGCAGAAAAACATTTTTCACTTCTTTTTGAAAATGGAATAACTAATTTTTTAAAACATCTGATATTAATTAATATAATTTCAACAATATAAAAATTTTTTTGTTTTTTTTCTTTGCTGATTGGACCAGGAAGTATAAATCTTTCCTTAAATTTCTTTAATTCCATATAATTGTTTTCATTTACTACTGAATGATTATTACCAGTACTCATTATCTTCAATTTTTCAAGTCTATCCAAACCCCATAATGATTGTTTTCCCTTTTCACCAAGTTTAGTTAATACATAAGTTTCAAACTTAGTTTTATAATGATCAACATTACATGCATTTATATCTTTTTCATTCCATTCACAAAAAAGATCAACATAACGATTTTTTCTATCTGAAATATAAAGTTCAGGTTTAATTTTTACAGAACCTAATCCAAGGGGTTTACCCATACCAAGTTTATGAAAACAGCCTTCAGGAAGGTTTAAAGAAAAAAGCAAGGAACCAAGTTCTTCCTCAGTCAAATTTTCAAATCGAATTTTACCTGTAAACTTAGTACCTTTTTTTACTGGCTGAATTTTTGTGTATTGGGTTTCATTTTTATTATCTATATTTTCATTTTCTTTCCAGTCATATCCTGATTTATGCCAGTATAGTTTATTTCCTCGAATAGCTGTATTAGAATTGTAATGGTTTAAGCTTCTGATATTATCGGATGATTGAACTAAATAATGTTGAAATGAGGTTGGTTTTGGACTGGATAATATTTTAGGTGTGCTTTCTTTCATTAATATATCATCACCTTGTCCTTCGCACAAATTAGCATCTTCAAAAAAAACACGACTGGGAAATTTATCATTTTTCCCAAAAATTGTTTCTGCAAAGTCAATTTTTAAAGGATCTTTTAAGTTTTCAGGGATATGATCAGAAATGGTTTTTTCATATGACAGTCTGAACATGCCAGTATGCCCAAATGATACACGCTCTTTTCCTGAATTATCTTTCCATTTAACATAAAAGCAAGGCACTTCATCGCTTTTTGAAAGCTCTATTAAATTGGGAACATCTTGACTGCGATTTATATCATTGTGATAACTAATAATATCAACTTCAGGCACAAGAATTTCTATTTCATTTTTTTCAGGCGCGTAAATCAGCCAATCATTTTTTTTGTTTTGCATATCACCTGATACAACAATACATTCACTTTGTGATATTTTATAATAATTAAAGATATTATAGGATTTTCCAGATTTTTTAATTTTTGCTTCAGCCTTAGTTTTTGGGATCTTATCAAAATCAGCTGGTTTAATAAAATAATTTAAACCCCTTGTGAATAAGTAACCTGCATTGAATTTATACTGAGTTTTTTTATTTTTTCTATCATAGGAAGTCATTTTTGACTGATATTCTGTTCTTAAATTACTTTTATCTGCAAGCCCCCTGAAATACAAAGGCTGATCTTCAAAAAAACCAAATTTTCCATAACTGACAATTTCAAGCATAGTTCTTGTCATTCCACGCAAGGAGCTGCCTGGAATTTTAATTTGACCTCCTGGTGAATAAAAACTTGAAATATTATTGCTTTTGTTTTCATTTTTTATATCCTCAATACTTAAGGTATCTCGAATATATAAAGGAGTTTTTGTTTCGATATTTAAGTTAATCCATCCAGTCAGTCTATTGTCATGGTATTCGTTAAAATCAGGAGGTTCAGGTGCTTCGACAACTGTTTTATTCAATGGAATAAAATTATATGGAGCTCTTGCAGGATTTTTTATATCATCTGTATGTTTCATATGCATTTTATTTGATTGATTATTAAACGTTTTTTGTAAACTTGAATTGTTTTTTAAATCTTTTGATTCTGTTTCAAAAAGAATTTTTTCATCATAAATAATTTTTTTTATCTGTCCATTTTCACGTTCAACTTCAACATCTTTACCATTTAAGGATTCATCAGCATTAGTTTCTGGTGGTGCAGTCATTTTTTTGCCATCTTCAAAATGAATTGTAATGATATCTTTGCCTTTTTTACTTTTAGAAAAATTTATTATTGGCATAATAATTCCTATAAAAAATTGAAAAATTGATATATTTTTACTCAAGCTAATAATTTATAATTTAATCATCAAATAAAAATTTTTTAAGTTTTTTATTTAAAATTTCGGGCTTTAAATCTTCAATTCCTAAAACCAAAATATTTTTAGAACCACCTGTTTCATATATGAGTTCTTGTTGCATTATTTTTGCTGAAAAAGATTCGGCAAATGTTATTAAAATAGCTCTTGCTTCATCCCCCCCAATTTGTCTTGTTCTTAAAACAACTTCAAATCCATTTTTCTTGCATATACCTTTATTACTGCTCATAGTACATGAAATTGAAATCAGTTGATAAGCATTTAAAAAAATAACATCTAATTGAAAATAATTATAATTTTCTTTTTTAATCTCCCAATTTCTTAATACGCAAATTTGCTTATTGTTATTTTCTTTCTTTATTTTTTTAAGAAAATTTTCAATATAGTGTTCAAGCCATTTTCCATTAAAATAGTCATAAGTTTTCCCTCGTATATTATTATAATTTTCAACTAATTGATTTTTATCAAAATCATAAATTTTTAATTCATCTGGAAGGCTTTCAATTATTGACTTGAAAACAGGATTCTTTTCTATGCATGAAATGACTTTATCTTTATTTTTTAAATAATCAGTATTTTCTTTTTTTAAGCAATTATAAAAATTTTCAATTTCTTTTTTTTTAATTATTTCGATAAATTTTTTTAATGAATCTTCAATGTTTTCGATTTTACTATCTGAATTTTTTCTTCGAAAACCATGTAGATTTATAAGTTCTTCAAAGGAAAGATTAACCTCGTTTCTTAAATCCTCAGCAATTATTCCATCATTATCATCTATAAGTCTAAAATTTCTGGCATCAAGATATGAAAAAGATCTTTGAGTAAATCTATCAGTATTTCTAAGTATCCAATATATACAAATTCCCATAGATTTTGTTCCACCTGTATAATTTAAATGAATACTTTCATATGTGATTTCTTTCATAACTTTTTTTTCCATATCATCATTAATTTTTCTAAAATCGCCAACATCAAAAAGGGAAACTTTCTCAAGCGGAAATTTTAAAGATGGATGCCTGTCCCACCTTTCTCTAATTAATCTTTCAAGATTATTTGCCTGAATATTTGTTCCCTCCTGATTAACATCTTTATTTTCTTCAGAATAAATTAACCATATGGTATTAATATTTTCATTTTTTTTTAGAAAATATTCAGCAATAACAAATTGCGGAAGAGGATTTGTACCAACAAGTAAAATTAAATTTTCAAAATCAAAATTTTTTTTCATAGTAAATATCCCGATATTTTAATCCTTTAATTTAATATGTATGATTTTAATGGATTTTTTAAAGCAGTAATTCTGAGACGATATAAGGTGATTTCCGAAAAAGAATATAGCAAAATGGTATATTCTTTTTCGGAAATCACCTTAAATAAAAATTTATAAGCATTTTAATTTAAAATATATATTTCTTACTTTTATTACAATCTGTCACATGGAATAAAAGAAAGCAATTCTTCCATATACTCATCAAAGTCTTCTTTATAATTATCAAGTGAATATTCACTGCCGCAAGACTTTCAGCAAAGGGTAATCTTTGATCATGATCTTTTTAAAAATAACAAATTACCACAATTCTTACAAAATAATTTTAATTGAATCATAATTTTTTATACTCTTTATATTTTTAAATTTTTTCTGTTAGCTGATGTGCTAATCTTTTTGAAGAATTAATAATCCATTCCAAAAAGCAGGATGCATATTATGCGACGTTTTTTGCTCAAATACTAAATCAGTAACAGGTAATGCTGCAATTTCCAATTTCGATAAATCAATTCGCCTTGCTGCATCCTCAATTTCAATTCCTATTACATTTGGTTTGCATCAAAGTCTAACACTATAGCGGATGAAACTTCCTCAGATTCAGTGCTTACCCCTTTAAAACTTATGTTCTTAATATCAATCTTTGTTTAAAAGTCAAATAGTATTTTATGTATTAAGGAATTCTCGGAAAATAAGTTCCCCATTTAATATATTGAATTCCTATTTTTGAACCTGGATTACGCTGAAGAAGATGAATAAGATGAATTAAAAGTGTT
>Ga0272440_1003347_pt1 | contig 12016 bp, 10 predicted proteins | sample SSMMMBAug17_FD_192440 | JGI IMG/M metagenome (GOLD analysis project Ga0272440, IMG submission 192440) | Marine sediment archaeal communities from Little Sippewissett salt marsh, Falmouth, MA, United States - SSM-MMB-Aug17 | ecosystem: Environmental > Aquatic > Marine > Wetlands > Sediment ... | reverse complement strand
AATAAGATAGTGAGAAGCTTCGGTTGAATTCCCCCCTTGAGGGGGGTTAGGGGGGTGTTCGTATTAATGGTACAAACTCAAAAACACCCCCCTACCCCCTCTCAAGGGGGGAATTCGATCTTGGCTTCTTGAATAAATTTAAAAAATATTCAATAATTTATCCTTAATTCAACAGTATTGAGGGCAACTACAGGGCAACGCCCTGGGTAAAAACATTTAAATGATTTGAGCCCTGAAAGGGCGTAATATAACAGCCCAGGGCAACACCCTGGGTAAAAACATTTAAATGGTTTGAGCTCTGAAAGGGCGTAATATACCAGGCCAGGGCAACACCCTGGGTAAAAACATTTAAATGGTTTGAGCCCTGAAAGGGCGTAACATAAAATAACAATAATAAAAGGCAGCCCATTTATGTGTCGCCCTTACAGGCTAAAAATTTTTTTTTATATTTTTCCAGGGCGTTGTCCTGATATGTTGCGCTCTTTTAGGGCTAAGAAAATATTGCAACTTTTTTGTGTTACACCCAAGGGCAATTAATTTTATAAAATGAACTAATTATTATATACCTGCAGCAGTACCATCTCTGCGAATTTCAGCAACGCCATGAAATTCTTTTTTTGAAACACATTGCATTACAGCATGAATAGCACCAAAATAAAATGGAGGGCGGTCTTCAATTTTATAGCCCATATTTTTTAAATAATCGATTACATTGCTTTCAAAAGAATTTTCTTCAAGATAAAAAGTACCACCAATTGAGCAGTGAACTCTTGGTAATTTAACTGCCTCTCCCATTGAAACTTCTTTGTCAAACATTTGAATCAGAAATTGAGCAACAGTAGAATAAATACGTTCTCCGCCGGGGCTTCCTGTAACCATCCATGGTTTATCTTTATAAAAAACAATAGCTGGCGCAACTGAAGTCCATGGAGATGCGCCGGGTCTTAGATAATGAGGGTGGCTGGGATCTTTTACTTCAAATTCTCTTAAATAGTTATTGAATAAAAATCCAAGTCCATCTGCAGCAGCTTTAGAGCCATATGCAAGTTCGATTGATTGTGTAATTCCTATTGCATTTCCTAAATTATCAATAACAGAAAGATGAGTTGTATCAGTATCCTCATTAGGAGGTTCAACAATAGGCAGGTCTGGATCTATTCTATCTCTAATAGACCATGCCTGTTCTCTTGCAAATTCATGGCTTATCATTTTTTTATCAGGTATTTGAAAATATGTATTTGGATCATATGATCTTTGTTTTCTATACATAAATGATTTACGAAATGTTTCTGCAATAAAATGTAATGTTTCTGGTGAATTTTTTTTTATATACTTTGCGGGTATGTAATTAAGCATCATTAATACAAGTAGCAATGTATTTCCAGCAGCAGGCGGAGGAATTGTGCAAATACGAACATTTCTATATTTTCGACATATAGGTTTTCTTTCTATTGGCCAGGGAATTCTAGCCATATCATCATTTCTTATAAATCCGCCATTTTTTTCCATATCTTCGTGAATTCGTTGAGCAATTAAGCCTTGATAAAACGATCTTGGACCATTTTCTGCAATATCCATAAGTACATTAGCAAGATCAGATTGTATAAATAAATCACCAACATCATATGGTTTTTTATCTTTTAGAAAATACTTGGCACCTGATTTTGATTTAACATTTAAAAAATTTTTCAATTCTCTTTCTTGAAGATCATGTTGAAGCTGAGTAATACGAAAACCTTCTTGTGCAATTCGAATAGCTGGCTGAAGTATCTCGCCCCATTTTATTAAACCATAACGAAAGTGAAGATAACCTAAAACAGCAACTGTACTTGGCACTGTTGTAGCTTTATATCCAAAAGATCTTTCAGAAGCTTTTTCAAATCTGCTTAGATGACACAAAGATGGTACACATGACGAGCCATCTATTGCAATTGTATTTCCAAGATGATGTAAAATTGCAAGGCTTTGCCCGCCAAGACCACTGGCTTGAGGTTCACAAACACCAAGAGCAAAAGCAGCTGCACAGGCTGCATCAATAGCATTTCCGCCTTTATTAAGTATTTCTACACCTGCTTGTGTAGCTTCAGGAAACGCAGTTGCTACCATGCCATTTTGTGCTATGCTGCATTTTCTATCTTCGGTTTCAACAAATTTTTTTTCAATTCTTGAAATTTTCATTATTTTCAATCCTCAAAGGAAATTTTTGAACTTTTATAAATTATCATTGCAAGTAATGCAGATCTATCAATTAAACTATCTCTGATAATATACTCGTTTGGTGACTTACAATCTCCGCCTATAGGTCCTAAACCATCAATAGTAGGAATACTTTCTGAAACATGACAAATATCTGAAGATGTTTTTCTATGAATAGCTTGAATTCTTACTTCTATTTGATCTGCAATTGTTTTGATATTTTCATAAAGTTTAAGATTATTTTTTGTTTCGAGTACTGGAAGCCTTCGATAACCTCTTTTAATCTGTACATGAAATGATTGAGCAGAACCCTTTTCAGCAATACTTACAATTTGTTGATCTATTTCTTTAGATTTACTTTTTTCATTAAATCTAACCATTATAGTTACTGAAGCATGATCAGAACTAATACCTTCGTTAACCCATGCATTTAAATGCAAAACCTTCACAGATATGCCATTTTCTTCAGATGAAAGTTTTTGCCATGCTGTAACTTTTTTTGTAATAAAATCAATTAAATCTTTTTGGCTTTTATCAGATTTACGACTTTTAACATTTGAAATAAATATCTGATATTCACGAGTACCAGAGCATTTTGTAACAACACCACCATTAATATTACCATATTTTGTAGAAATAACACATTTGGATGATGATGAATGTTCAGAAATTAGTTTTTTATTAAAACGTCCGCCAAGACTATCGTCGGTTGTAAGCAAAATGCCGCATTTAACATTTTTTAAAGAACGAGTGAACCTTAAAGCATGAATTGCTCCAAAAATTATTGCTATCCCTCCTTTACTCTCAGCAACACCTGAACCAACAATTCTTCCTCGTTCTTCATGAAATGGAACATAAGTATCAAAATCATAACTTGTATCAAAATGTCCTAAAATTAATATATCATTTTGTTCTTTTAAATGATTTGAAAAGTACAATGTATTGCCGACTTCTGATTGAGGATAAGCCTGACGATGAAATCCCAAATTTGAAAAGCGTGTAGAAATCCAATTTCCAAGTGTATTTACTCCCTCTACATTATTAACATTACTGTTAATTGCAACCATTTGTTCGAGATAATCCTGTATTGTGGATAATTGACTTCGGATATAACTTCTAATTCTTGAATGTAAAGGCTCGCTTTTTTTATCATTAGAAGCGTCATCAATATCTTTTAAAATATATGAATCACCAAAATTTCTAATTGCAGCAACTTCTACCATTCTGTTTACCAGAGAAGTATAATTATATCCTTTAACTTTTGAAGCGTGAACATAAGTTCCAGTCATCCCCAGACTTGCCATAGAATTTATTTCTAAAACAAAAAGTTCATTATTTTGACTCATACGAATATCGACTCGTGCAAAGTCATGCAATCCAAGAGCATTAAATGCCTTTATTGCAAGTTTATTAATTGCTTCAGTTATTTCTTCAGAAAGATCAGCAGGGCATATTTTTCCTCTTGGCGCTTTCATTTTATCATCTATAGATTGAATAGCATTAGGATCACCGCATAGATCAATTTCAACAATCGGTAAAACTTCTAAATTTTGTCCATTACCTAATAAGCCCACTGCGAATTCTCGTCCAGGAATAAATTTTTCAACAAGTGCTTGTTGTTTAAATTCATTAATAATAAAATTAACAGCTTCTTTTAAATCTGTTTCGTTATCTACAACTCTTAAACCAAAGGAAACAGCTTCCATTTTGGGTTTTACAATTACTGGATATTCGACACTGCTGCAATCTTCATCAGGGCTTGAAAAAATCCAAAATGATGGAGTTGATATATTATTTCTTTGAAATAACATCTTAGATAAAACTTTATCAAGAGCTATAGTATGACCATCCGGCCCAGATCCAATATAAGGAATGCCAACCATTTCGAGCATTGCTGGTATATGTGTATAACGACTCTGCCCCTGAATACCATATGCCATATTAAAAACCATTCCTGGACGTTCACCTCTAACAACTTTTGGCATAAATTGCTGAAGAGATTCAATAATATACATATTACCATTTAAAATTCGAACATTATGTCCGCCTTTTTCAAGGGAAAAGGCTACTTTCTCAACTGTTTTGGGATTATATCTTTCTTTATTTGGCATCCCAAAGATATTAATTACATCAGAGTCTTTGATTTCTATATTATTATATATGACTGCAATTTTCATTTAATGTCCTTTATAATTGAGTTATAGAATTTATATGAATTTTAAATTATAAAAAAATATGCTTTGGTTGATTATAATTTTAATATTTGGTTGTATCAAGTCTTTATGGATTTGGACAAAGTGGACGCAGTGGACAAAGTGGACTCATCAGTGTACTCAGTGAAATTTTAATTATTATTTTAAATCTATTGCGTCCACTTTGTCCACTGCGTCCACTTTGTCCACTGCGTCCACTTTGTCCACTTTGTCAACAATAAAAAAAACATATTTCAACAGCATTAGCCCTTTATGAGACAGGGCAATGTTATTTAACTTTCCTTATTACTGATTATCATCTTGTACGTTTTCTGGTTGTTCTTGAGAATCATCATAATATTGATAATTATCATCGTCATTTACTGGTTGTTCGATTTCTTCTTTATATCCTGGTTCTTCCATATCTTCTTTGTAAGCAGGATCTTCAAATTCATCTTTGTATGCAGGTTCTTCAGTATCTTGATTTTCATAGTATCCATAATCTGATTGATCATCTGGATTATTAGATAAATTTTCCTGACCTTGTTTGATTTTAGTATCTGCTTTGTTTTTTGCACTATCATCAGAAAAAGCTATAGAAACAGTTGTTGCAAAAATTAAAACAAAAATTAAAAATACACGTGATAAAATAGTTTTTTTCATTTTATTTCTCCTTTAATTTAAATACTTTTACTTTTTAAAATTATTTCTACCAGTAAATTTAAGGTTAACATATTAATTTCATATTAAATAATAAAGATACCTTTTTAATATCATATAAAATCAATCGGTTATCATTTAATTTTACATAGTAGTTTTGTTATTAATATTGAAAGATTTCTATTTAAATTAGAAATACTTATAAATCATTATTTGCAGAAATTACCATTACACATTTATCAACACTTATTATCATTTTTCCATCTGATACTCTTTTCTTTATAATACCTGATACTTCTACTGGATAATGAATGTAGGAAAATAATTCTTTGCCAGTTTCATTATGCTCAACAATGTATTCTTCTTCATCAGTTGTATTAATTGATATTTCAATTACATTTCCATTCATCCATGCAAATGGAGTGATAATTCCTTTAAATTTTTTTTTAGATTGCTTTTGTTTCATTTGAGAATAATCTTTTTATTTAAAATAATTTAATATTTTAATCTTTCTCTTGTTCTTGCTGTTGATCAAATTAATAATAGAAACTGTACTTAGAATAATATTTCAAATTATTATAATACGACTTTAATTTTTCTAATTTATTTTAATTGATACCCACAAACACAAACTTACAATTCACATAATTAGAAAAAACAAAGTTGGATTATTTTAGAATATTTCAAATTTTATTTGAGAGTTTAGCAATACTGAGGCCAAATAGTATCTATTTGATTTTATTTATAATTTTTATAATATATAAAAATTATTTGAACCAATAGTTCCGAAATATAAATTTTCATTAAATAATTAGATTAATTTATAAATAATATTGCAATTAATATTAACTTGTTATAAAAATAGGAACTTCAATATCCTATTTAAATTAAATGTGAACTATTAATTCCTATCTAATCTTGATTTTTATAAAAATTTATATTATTGAGCGATTTTTTAAAAAATTTGGAGTTTTTATGGATAAAATTTTATTTATATCTAACAATACTAAAGAGGTTAATGATATTACGTCATTAATAGATTCAAGTCTTTCAATAGACAATTGCAAAAGTATTGAAATTGGTTTGAGTATTTTAAAAAATGAACGTTTTGATCTTATATTATTGGATATCAGTATGATTACTAATCCATCTGATACAGCATATAAAGCATGTTTAAGTTCTTTTTGGCGAATAAACTCATTGGTAAAAATAGTAATAATTGCTTATCCAAAACAAATACGTGAAGCAGTAAAAGTGGTGAAAGCAGGAGCATGGGACTATTTAAATTTTCCGCTTAATTTTGCTGAAATAAAATTATTAATAGAAAATTTAAAAAAAAATATTAAAATACAATCTGAATTAGACTACTTACGAGATCAATTCTGGAAAAGTGACTGTTTAGAATCTATTCATACAAAAAACCCTGAAATGAAAAAAGTTTACAATAAAATAAGATCAGTTGCTCCAACAAAGAGCACTGTTTTGCTCACTGGCGAAACAGGGACGGGAAAAGGGGTTTTAGCAAAATTAATTCATAAACACAGCAATAGATATGAAAATCAATTTATAAGCATTCACTGCGGGGCTATTCCTGATAATTTAATTGAAAGTGAATTTTTTGGACATGAAAAAGGAGCTTTTACTGGAGCAGTAAAAAAAAGGATAGGCAAGTTTGAAATTGCCAATGGAGGTACAATTTTTTTAGATGAAATAGGAACTATTACACCTGCTGCCCAGATAAAATTACTTCAGGTTTTGCAAGATGAAGTAATATATCCTGTTGGCAGTGAAAAAGAAATTACGACAAATGTTAGAGTTATAGCAGCTACAAATGATAATTTAAATGAATTATGCGATAAAGGTATATTTAGAAAGGATCTTTATTATCGTTTAAATGTTTTTCCAATAGAGGTTCCACCATTAAGAAAAAGAACTGAGGATTTGCAGTATTTAATTGAATTCTTTTTAAAAAGGCTTAATCAATATCATCAAAAACACATTAATAATGTATTACCTCAGATAATAGAGGCTCTTATGAGATATAGCTGGCCTGGAAATATTCGAGAATTAGAAAACCTTATTGAAAGAGCCTATATATTAGAAACTTCAAATATGTTAAGCCCTGAAAGTTTTCCAAATGAATTATTTGAAGAACAAAGTAATGTCGCATATTTGCACGTAGATACATCATCTCCTCTCGCTATAGTAAGAAAAAAAGCTGTTGAAGATGTTGAGCGTAACTATATAAAAGAAATATTATCAAAAAATAATGGTATTATTAAAACTTCTGCTTTAGAAACAGGAATATCTACTCGTCAATTTACCAAATTAATGAGGCGCTATGGAATTTGTAAAGAAGATTTTAAAACAAAGGTACTAAAATAAATATAGATAGATATAATAATCCAACATTGGTTTTCCCAATTATCATAAGTGTAAGTCTGTGCTTGTCCGTGTCAGTCCCCAAAAAACTCCCAAAAACTCCCCGACTGAGAATTTTTAATATGGATTATTTGAGTGTAAGTCTGTGCTTGTCAGTCCAAAAAACCAAACTTTGACGATAATACATTTATTATCAATAAATTCCAGCTTCTATCAAAAATTCATGCACTCCTGAATTTTTAAATTTTAATCTCATAAATTCTGAGATTGTAGGGTGAAATGGTTGTTTACTTAAAATCATCCCAGCTTCTCTTGGAGTCATTGAGGCTTTTTTATTATTACAATTTCTACAACAGGCAACACAATTTTCAAAATTTGTTTTACCTCCTCTTGATCTTGGAATAACATGATCTATAGTAAGAACTTTGCTGTGTATGCCGCAATAATTACAATTATAATTATCACGAACTAAAACATTTTTTTTATTAAAAGGGATTTTATGTGTATATATTTTTCGAACAATTTTAATAAGTGCAACTACTAAAGGAACTCTAACAACATTTTCAACACCTTTGATTACATTATCAGAGTATTTTAAAACATTGACTTTTCCTGCAAGAACGAGCTTAATAGCTCGTTTCCATTCTACAGTGCAAAGGTATGATAAATCACCATTTAAAACTATACATGAAGTATTCATTGTTAAAATTTTACTTAATAAAATTATTAATAATTTTTTGCATATTTGTAACAAATAAAACAAGTTGCTGCCATAAATATAATGCAAAAGAATTATTTAATAATTTGTTTTTTTTTCGTTTAAAGGCTGACTCATAAAATAAAACAATAATTAAAACAATATAACCTGTTATTCTGTTTTTAATAAATTGTTTTTTTAAAACGATTTTTTTTTTATCTTTTGTAATAATAAAAATTGCTTTTCCAATTAAATTCTCTATGGATATCCAGCTCCATGATAAAAGGTTGTCTCCTTTTTGACAAAAAAAGATTAAATTGTTGATTTTTTTCCATTTAATAAATCTATGAACAATAATATTACTATTATCGTCATAATAAGCAATAATATCTCCGCATTTATAAGTATTATTTTTTGAGACATTAAAAAAAACTGTATCATCATTTTTTAAAAAAGGATACATACTGGTGCCAGCTATTTGAATTTGAATTATCTTATCTGCTTCTTGTAAAATGTTTAATAATACTTTTTTTTTATATGAACTAAGCATATTAAACTCATTCATTATTAAATGTTATTATCTCATTAAAAGCGTTTTGATAAAGAGTTTTTCTTAAATTACAAAAATTATCAGTCTTTTCGATAGAGCCATTATGATCAATTGCCTGCCCCATACATCCTGATTGACATAAATTTCTAAAAGTGCATTTTGAGCATTTTGAAATTAATAATCTTCTATTAGAAAAATAATCACAAAGATTAAGCATTTTATCTGATTGAAAAATTTTTGCAAGCCCTTCTTTAAAAACATTTCCCATTAGATATTTATCACTCATCATTAAAACGCATGGATATGCGTTTCCTGATGTATCTATAATTAACATTTTTCCAACGGGACACCATAGACCATCTTCATCAAATTCTTTTGGAATTTTTAATAAAAAACCACTCATCCCACAAGTTAATGTCAAATTAGTTTTATAGTATTTTTGCAGTTCTAATATTTTTATAATAAAATTTTCATAATCATTTAAATTCATACCAGATATATCAGCCCATTTTCTATCTGCGCGACCTGTTCTTCTTAAATGCAAAAACCTTAGCATTTGAATATTATAATTTTGGCTTAAGTCAATAATGTCTATAATGTCATTATGATTTTGCTTCATAATAGTGGTGCAAAGATTAAGATTATCTTCAAATCCTGCCTTTTTTAAATGTTTTATTGCATTTATTGATAAATTAAAACTTCCTTTACCTCTTATGCTGTCATGAATTTTTTCATTAGAACCATCTATACTAATTTGAACAGAAACATTATTGTCAGATAGAAAATTTGCATAATCACGATCTATCAATGTTCCATTAGTTAAAAGTCTAATATTTAGCTTAGAAGATGCATATTTAATAATCTTTTTAATATCTGGATGAAGTAATGGTTCACCACCGCTTAAAGTAATTGATTTTCCATTATTTTCATATAATTCATCAATAATATTAATTATTTTATTTGCAGGAAAATCAATTTTTTTATTTTTTTCACTTGCTATATAGCAATGAGGGCATTTTTGATTACATCTTGTTGTTAAATTAATAAAAACTGAAGTCAAAGAAGGTTTGCGCTTAAAATCCTTTTTAATATAAAAATTATTTTTTTTGAGCATATTATGAACATATAAAACATCTTTCAATGCATGATCTTGATCAAGACTATATTTATCTGAAATAATTTCTTTAACTTTATCAATATTAACATAAGTTTTTAATAAATTAACAATTTCAAAGGCAGTTGAATTTAATAAAAGCCACATTGGTGTATTTTCATTAAATAAAATAAATCTTTCTGTATTTTTTGATTTATATAATAAAAAAGATAGGTTATTAATCATAATATCATTCTCCTCCAAAAAAAAAAGCAAAATCTTTAAAAAAAGATTTTGCCTTTATCAAATCATAAGAGTTTTATTTAATAATTTTTCTTTAATGAATTATATTATAATACAACATTATTTTTAGATTTTCCTCAGGACTGACATTGACAAACAAAGACTTACACTTCAAATGATTGGAAAAATCAAAGTTGGATTATAATACTATAAAACCTGAAAACTGCCATTATATAATTGTTTTTTTAAATCAATATAAAGGCAGAATTCAGGCAAAAAAATATTAATTTATAGTTAATTCCACCATCTTTTACGTTTACGTGTGTCATCAGGCGGTGCATCTTCATCATCTGGTTTATCTTTGTATGGACAAAATCTTTTTTTACCTTTTTTAAACATATGAAATGATGATTTCAATTGAACAAATCTATCTACACCCAAAAGCTTTCTAACTTCAAGCAAAAATTTAAAACGTTCAATTCCCATTTTTGTCTTTTCAGCTTTAATTTTTTCAAAATTTTCAAGACAAGAACTTTCATCAAGAGGGTCTTTTTCTAATAATTGTTCTAAATTTAGCCTTAGTTTAGCTATATTCGAATGAGTGTCAATCATATTTATCTTAATTTCATAGAACATTTCATCAAGCTTTGTCTGTTCATCAGCTGTTAAGTTCAATTTTGTTGCAATATCTGGAATTCTCCACCATTTACCTTTGGGCAGATGAAAATCACCTTTATGACCGCCAGGTCCATGCCCTCTGTGGCCAAATCCGCCCATTCCAGCATATAAGTTTGAAGAAAGAAAAAATAAACAAATTGTAAAAACTAAATAATTTCTAATTTTTTTCATAATTACCTCCTAAATTATATAAATTTGTCATTTAGATTTCATAAATTGAAATCCATTTTTTAAAAAGCCAGTTAACCGAATTTTTAAAAACTATGACGAATGTATATAATTTAAAGTTTACAAAAATTTAGATTGCAGCTTATCATTCATTTGCGATAAATTTAAATTGCAGCTATCATTTATTTGCTATAACAAGCATTTCAAAATCTTCAGTTGTTAATTTGTCGTTTCTTGAAAATGCACCTAGTTTTGCACCAAATATATTAATTGTTTTATATTCAAGAGACTTTAACAACCATGTTATTTCACTGGGAACATAAAATCTTTCATTACATTCAAGAGACTTCTTATTTCCAGAATCATCTTCTATTTGAGTAATATTGTGATCTCGAAATGTCATTAAATCAAATGTATTACTACTATATGTTGCATTACCTTCAGTATCTGTTGATGAAGTAAACTCTTCAACAGAATGATATAAAGGGAATAAACCATTTAAAGTTGTAAAAATAAATTTGCCATCTTTTTTCAGTGCTTTAGTTACGCACTTTAATATTTCATAATTCATTTCATCTGTTTCCATTAATGCAAATCCACCTTCACAAAGCATTATAGCAATATCAAATTCATTATTAAAAGCAAGATTTCGTGCATCCTGTTTCTGAAAATCAATCTTAAGATCAGATAATTCAGCTTTTTGCCTTGCTCGTGTAAGTTGACTTTCAGATAAATCAATTCCAGTAACAAAATATCCTCTTTTTGTTAATTCTATTGTATGTCTTCCTGTCCCACATCCAACATCTAATATTTTCAATGATTTATCATAATTTATCTCTTTTTCAATAAAGTCACATTCACCAACAGTCCCCTGAGTGAATACTTCATTATCATACTTCTGAGCATAATTTTCAAATAAATCTTCATACCATTGTTTTTTTATCATTTTACACCTTTATAAATTGGAAAAATTAAGGGGTGTCCCACCTTTTACACATAAGTCACATTTCGAATTTAAAAGTCTATTTATTTCTACTTTGGCAGATTATGAAACATCGAATTTTAGGGAGGGGTTTGCCCCACTAATTTCAGGGATAAATTTTGTATCATGAAAATTTTTCATTAGTGCTATTAATTTGGTGGGGCAAGCCCCACCC
>Ga0272440_1003346_pt1 | contig 12018 bp, 11 predicted proteins | sample SSMMMBAug17_FD_192440 | JGI IMG/M metagenome (GOLD analysis project Ga0272440, IMG submission 192440) | Marine sediment archaeal communities from Little Sippewissett salt marsh, Falmouth, MA, United States - SSM-MMB-Aug17 | ecosystem: Environmental > Aquatic > Marine > Wetlands > Sediment ... | reverse complement strand
ATTTTTCTTGATCGTCCAAAAAAATAAGGTCGTGTAGAGACGTAGCATGCTACGTCTCTACAGTACAATTACCTCAAAACGTACAATATCAATAATGAGGAAGTTATTTTCAGCGCATTCCTATGTCTCTACACGAACTTATTTTTTGTAAGATCAAGAAAAATGAGCATGTTATTTCCAGAGAATCCCTTCGTATATTTAACTATTGAGAATTAAAGGATTGCAAGCGTTTAGTCAATATTAAAATGAATCTGTGTGGTAAACATTGTTGCAATAATCATAGCTTATCTAATTTGGTGACTCATATTATCCGCTAAAAAGCTTGATATTTAAAAAAAATCGTTGTAAAATCATGTAAAAAACGAAAACAAAACAAATGTCTCTGAAATTATAAATATGGAGGAAATATGGTTTTCCCAGAATATCGTCCCAGGCGCATGCGTCAAAATGCGCAGATTCGGCGCATGGTTCGAGAAACACATTTATCTGTTAATGATCTTATCTTACCTGTTTTTGCGGTAAATGGAAAAAATATAAAAAATCCAATCCCATCAATGCCCGGTCATTTTCAAATGTCTGTTGATCATTTAATCAATGTTGCTCAGGATGCTCAACAAATGGGGATTCCTGCAATTATTGTATTTGGTATTCCAGACAAAAAGGATGCCTTAGGCACTCAGGCGTATGCCAAAAATGGCGTTGTTCAAAATGCTGTAAAAGCAATAAAAAATAAGGTTTCTGATTTATTGGTTATTACAGATGTTTGTTTATGTCAATATACTGATCATGGCCATTGCGGTATGGTAGATAAACAAAAGATTCACAATGATGCATCATTGGAACTTCTGGCAAAAACAGCCTTATCTCATGCGCAAGCAGGCGCAGACATGGTTGCACCATCAGATATGATGGATGGTCGTGTGGCAGAGATTAGAGATATGTTAGACGAAGAAGGTTTTTCAGATACTTCGATTATGTCATATGCTGTTAAATATTGTTCTGCATTTTATGGCCCTTTTCGTCAGGCGGCGGAATCTGCCCCCCAGTTTGGTGATCGACGTACATATCAGATGGATCCGGCCAATGCCCTGGAAGCTATCAGAGAAGCGACTATGGATGTTGATGAAGGTGCTGATATTATTATGGTGAAGCCTGCTGGCGCATATCTGGATATTATCAAAACGATTCGGAGTGAGTTGGACTATCCTATTGCGGCATATCAAGTCAGTGGAGAATTCTCCATGATTAAAGCGGCTGCTGAAAAAGGATGGCTTGATGAACAGGCTGTCATGTTGGAAAGTCTTTTGGCTATCAAGCGTGCCGGGGCTGATATGATTCTAACTTATTTTGCAATGGGTGTTGCAAAATATTTACATAAGAATCCAATGTGATTCAGGGAACAGGAAATGGCAACAGAAGAAGGTTACGTTTTTAAAATAACTCCCAATAATACAGCATGGGTCAGAACGCAGCGCATGAAAACATGTGAGCATTGTGAGACACGTGATGAATGTCAGACCATGGGAAGTAAGCTTGAAGATATGGAAATTGAACTTCCAAATCATATTGGTGCAGATATTGGTGATCGTGTCATACTCAGTATGCCCACAAAATCCTTATTATATTTATCTTTTTTAATGTATGTTGCGCCCATTCTTGTCATGATCATTGGTGGCATTTTGGGACAGGAATTGGCCAAATATTATCAAATGGATGAAACAGGCCTTTCTGTTTTGTTCAGCCTGTTGTTTTTTGCGGTGGCTCTTCTAAGTTTACGATTTTACAGTAATGTGATGACAAGAAACGAAAAGTATAAACCAAAACTGACGCGCATTGTTTATCAAAAGAGTTCTCAACAGGAAGTACAGGATTAAAGGCAATCGTGTTTATGAAAAAACATACGCTGGCATATTCGCCCTGCCCAAATGATACCTTTATATTTTATGCCATGATCCATGAAGAAATTTCCTGTGATGATCTTTGTTTTGATGTTATCCATGCGGATGTCGAACACCTTAATCAGGCTGCAAAACAAAGTAAATATGACATTACCAAATTGTCATTTCATGCAGCAGGGCATCTTCTGGATAATTATGCCATCCTAAAATCAGGCGCTGCTTTAGGTTATAATTGCGGCCCTTTAATTGTGGCACCAACAGGCAGCGATCTGTCTGTTTTAAATTCAAATACCATTGCAGTGCCAGGCATTTGGACAACAGCAAACCTTTTATTGGGGCTGTATTTAAAAAGCAATCCCAATGTCGCGCCCCTGTCCTTTGAGACGATTATGCCAGCAATTCATCAGGGACAGTATGCGGCTGGCGTAATTATTCATGAAGGCCGATTTACCTATCATAAATATGGATTAAGCTGTCTCCTGGATTTAGGCCAATGGTGGGAGGATGAAACAGGATTACCTGTACCATTGGGATGCATTGCCTTAAAAAGAAACTTATCGCATTTATGTGTTTCAATTGAACAGTGCATAATCCATAGCCTGGATTTTTCTCGAAAACATCCTGAAAAAGCAGCAAACTATATTAAACAGCATGCACAGGAAACATCAGATGATGTAATTCGACAACATATTGATTTATATGTAAATGATGATACCCGCAATTTAGGTGAAATTGGTATACGAGCAATCGAAATCTTGCTTGAACGTGCCCGCAGTTTTGATTTAATACCTGAATTTGCGGGGAATTTATTTTGTGAGTAAAAAGGAAATAACTATATGGAACTACTAGATAAAACAATTCAATCTATCCAACCATCAGATCAGGCATTCATGCAGAAAGCCTATGAACGATTGGATAATCAAGCCCGACCCAATGGCAGCCTGGGAAAAATTGAACATATGGCAGCGCGATTGGCCGGTATATATCAACAGATTGATATTCATTTGAACAACAAAATGATCGTTGTTTGTGCGGGTGATCATGGCATTTGCGAAGCATCTGTCAGTCGATTTCCATCTGATGTTACCCCGCAGATGGTGCTAAACTTTATTCAGGGAGGGGCATCAATCAATGTTTTGGCACGTGATGCCGGTGCTTCAGTTCGTGTTGCAGACCTGGGAGTGAAATACTCTTTTGAAAAGTCTTTGCCTTTATTCCATAAAAAAATTGAATATGGCACACATAATTTTTCAAAAACAACAGCAATGTCAAGAGCGCAGGCCATTTCAAGTATTGAGGCTGGCATTGAAATTGTTAATGAACTGATTCAGGAACAGCCGATTCATGTGTTGGGCACAGGTGATATGGGGATTGGCAATACAACGCCATCAACAGCAATCATTGCATGCTTTAGCGGCTATCCAGTCAAAGAACTGACTGGCAGAGGTACTGGAATTGATGATCAGGGGCTTGAAAGAAAAATACAACTCATTGAAGATAGTCTTAAAATGCACCGCCCAGATCCATCAGATCCTATTGATGTGCTGCATAAAGTGGGCGGATTTGAAATTGGCGGATTGTGTGGTCTGGTTCTGGGGGCAGCATGTCATAAAATTCCAGTTATCTGTGATGGCCTTATATCTACAGCAGGTGCGCTTCTTGCGGTTGAATTATGCAAAACAGCCAAAGATTATCTGTTTGCATCACACCAATCTGTTGAAATTGGACATCACTACATGTTAAAACGACTTGAACTGGAACCATTACTTCAATTGGACTTTCGATTGGGTGAAGGTACAGGTGCTGCAATCGGTATGAAACTGATGGATGCCGCAACTCGTGTGCTTGCTGAAATAAAAACGTTTGACGAAGTGGGTATTGCCAATGCGCAAAAATCATAAACCAAAAGATACCACCATTAAAGCCATTTTTTTTGATCTGGATCATACGTTGGTGGACTGTGAATCAGCAGACTTGCGCACATATGAAATTCTGTCCAAACTTGCCCGATCATGTGTTTTTGATATTCAGACACCCGCATTAATCCATGAATTTCGCAAATTTCTTATTGAAACCCCTTTTGATCCACAAGGTATCATTGATGTTCATGTATGGCGCACAGGTTTATGGAAAAAAGCGCTTGCAATTCAAGATATTGATCATCCTGACCTGCCAGAACAACTCAACAATGCATTTCATCATGAACGACTGGCTTTTTATGTATTTACACCAGATGTCAAAACGATGCTTCAAGAACTCTTGCAAACCTATACAGGCATCATCATTACCAATGGTGATGCCGCAATTCAGCGACCTAAATTAGCTGCTTGCAATGCAGAGGCATTATTTGGTTCCAATATTATTATCGGTGGAGAAGAACCTCATGAAAAACCACATCCATCAATTTATTTTAAAGCCTGTGAGATGGCGAAATGTGAGCCTTGTGAAGCAATAATTGTCGGTGACCGACTGAAAACTGATATTCAAGGCGGAATCAATGCAGGGCTTGGCGCGACAGTCTGGGTCAATCCCAAAAATGAACCTGTAAAAGAGGATGCACTTATTCCGAATTATCAGGTTGTATCAGTCATTGAATTGCCATCAATTATGAAACACATCAATCAATCGACATGAACAAAACGTTTACAATTCAAACTCTGGGATGTAAGGTTAATCAATACGAATCTGAAGCCATTGCGTGGCATTTAAAAAAGAATGGATTTACACCGAAAAATCAAAATGCGTCATATGCCATTATCAATACATGCACAGTCACCCAAAAAGCTGGCATGCAATCTCGTCAGTTAATTCGTCAAACCATTCGTAAGCATCCTGATGCTACTATTATAGCGACAGGCTGCCATGCACAAGTCAGTCCGGATGATATTCAGAATATCCAGGGGGTTCATTGGATTGTGGGACATGCGTTTAAGCATGAATTGCCGCAACGTATAAAGGACCATGCGCTTCAGCAAAAAAGTCATTCCCAAAAAATATTAATTTCTGATATTTTGCACCATGCAACATATGATCATATTTATCTTGATAGTTTACAAAATCGTTCAAGGCCAACACTTAAAATACAAGATGGTTGTAATGCTTTTTGCAGTTACTGCATTGTACCATATACAAGAGGGCCATCACGCAGTCTGCCTGTAAATAATGTTTTAGACATGATCAAGCGATTCCAAGATAACAGATATCAAGAAGTTATCTTAACTGGTATCCATCTGGGAATGTATGGTCATGATTTAAGCCCGCCCATTCAATTGACACAATTGCTAGACCAAATCTTACAGATTCATGACTGCCCGAGGATTCGATTAAGTTCAATTGAACCTGTTGAAATTACTGACGACCTTATTCAAGTTATAAAATCATCGCCCAAAATGTGTCATCACTTACACATTCCCTTGCAAAGTGGTGATGATAATACGCTTAAACAGATGAATCGTCATTACACGCGAGGCTTTTTTCATGACTTGATCCACAAGATTCACGAAAACATACCTGATATGGCAATTGGAATTGATGTGCTTACAGGCTTTCCAACTGAGACACAACAGGCCTTTGAAAATACGTTATCACTGCTTGACAATGTGCCGGCATCCTATTTTCATGTTTTTCCTTTTTCTTTGCGCAAAGGAACCTGTATCGCAAAACAAAAAAAGCCACTTGACGCGCAAACGATCAAAACAAGAGCAAAAATGATTCGAGATTTGGGCGGGCAAAAAAGGATGACTTTTTATCAGTCAAGCATTGGCCAAAAGCAATGGGTTATTGTGGAATCGTCAGAAAGTAACCATTCACGCGGATTAACAGGAAACTATATTCCAGTTAAAATTCCTGGTTTATTTCCCAAAAGTAAAATGATTCATGTTCAATTAAAAGGTATTGGCAGTGATAATGAAATGCAAGGCGAACTAATTTGAAATTCTATCTATCTGAATTAAAACATCTTTATGGTTTTGAAGACGTTTGATATAATGTGAAATTTTGTGATAAACTGCTCGAGAAACCCGATTTAAATCCATATGAATGGAAACAGGATCATCCTCAATGGCATTGGTTGAATCACCAAAATGGGTATAGGACAATTTGGTATCATCTACCTTCAATTTTAACCCACCATGAACGTAGGTAAACAATCTTGTTTGCGGGGGGACACATGTGATGACATCACCGGCACCAACAACCCGAATAAGCGGAAGGTTGGCATATGAATCCAGGCCTTTTTTATTGGTAATTTTGGGTTGGCCAAATGTAATGATGCGATCCAGGCAAAAGTTGTTCTGATACAAATAAATCCCTAAAATATTTGCTATTGCGCCGCCCAGAGAGTGGCCAATAACAATTGTTTTTTTTGCAGGTTGAATTCTTGGATATGCGTTTTCCAGGTTTTGAAATACACGAAGTGCGGCATCACGAAACCCTTTATGCAGCCATATTTGCGAGAGCGCATCATAAACAGGTGCTGCGAGTATATCGGATTTGACATTGGCAAAATTGCTTGTGCCGCGAACAATAATATACTGTGCGTCATTTGCATGAACTGTAAAATATTTGACCTTGAGTTGCTTTAGATTACCAATGGCAAGATTGTTATACCCATTATTTTCACAAAATTGTCGTATTTTTTCATCAGTTTGATACGAAATGGCAGCCAATTTGGCATCGGAAAGAATTGTTTGACCGCGCAATGAATATTTTATAGTACGAAGAGACTGCTCCCCTGAATTTATCCAAAAAGGGAATCTCGAATTTTCAATATAGCTGCACGCGCATAAAAAACTTATCCAGAGAAAGAATAAAATTTTTGTAATGCATCGTCTTTTATTCAAACTAGGTGTTAATATCCTCCATATCATCAATATCATCAATATCCTCCATATCATCAATATCATCAGTGTGTTTAAAACCTTCGATGACATAAACGAGTTGATCGACATAGGTTTTCATCATTTCGACCTGATCAGTCATTTGAATTGAAGCTTCCGAGGAATCATGGGCATTTTCAACATTGTGTTGGACAGCTTCTTTCATTTGAGTCATTGAGACGCTCAATTTTTCAATGGCACCTGCCTGCTCTTTAGACAGCCTGCTGATAGAACTGATTAATTCCCCCACACCAGACACCCTTTTGGCAACTTCTTCAAAGGCATTTGTGGTTTTTTCAGCCAATGTTGTTCCGCCATGAATTTTATCGGTAATGCTTTGAATGAGGTCTTCTGTAGTGCCAGCCGCTTCAGCCGAACGTAGGGCAAGGTTACGTACTTCATCAGCAACAACTGCAAAACCAGCGCCAGCTTCACCCGCGCGGGCAGCCTCCACTGCAGCATTTAAGGCTAACAGATTTGTTTGAAAAGCAATTTCATCAATTGTTTTAATAATTTGAGATGTTTTTTCACTGGCTTCAAAAATATCTTTCATAAACGCATTCAGTTCTTCAATGGAGGTATTGGCATCAGTAACAACAGTATTGGTTTCTGAAACAAGACTATCAGCCTCACTGGCATGATGCGCATTCTGTTTGGATATATCTGAAATGCTTTTCAGGTCATTGGCTTTTTCATTAATTCCTGATGCCTGTTCAGCAGATCGATCTGATAACTGGTTGCTTAATTCAACAACCTGAGATGCGCCATTTTCAACTTCTTCAACACTACCAGTTAAGCCATCAACAACTTCAGCAATGGGTTTGATGATCAGTCGCGATAAAAAAAAGCTGACGCCAATCCCCAGTAAAATAGTAATCGCAATCATTGCCAGGATAAAACTATCTGTAAACTGAATCGAATTGTTTAAATCGACACTATATAAATCTATTTCGTTCCAGCCATAATCAGCAACATGGACCGCCAGAAGTTCCATTTTTGGAGCAAGTGGGATCAAACAATTCTCAACCTGATTCGTAATTCGTTTTCTGATTCCATCCAGTGCTTTAATTTCATTCAAATATTTTTCAACAACTGTTTTTAATTGGCTGGCCTCTTCAGGCATATTGTTTTGAAACTGATTGACTAAATGGCTGAGTCGATTATGTGTTTCTTCTGAGACAACGATAAGCGGATCAGCTATAAATATTGCAATATTGTTTTCTATGGTAATAAATTGATCTAAAATGTTTGTAAAATATTCAAAATACTGGGGGTTGTCTTTGGTTTGTTTTATAATTTCAAAAAGTTTTATCCTGAATGCTTTTGCATGGTCAAGGATTATTCCCTTTTTATTTTCAGACAGCTCTAAATCATGAACAACGTTTTCAAATGTTTCAATATACGTTTTAGACAGATTGTCAATCATTTTAAAAGGGGCCAATCGTTTGGGAGACTGAATTTTATCCCTGGCAATATCCAAAATTGTCTTGACATCCTGGATATGATATTCAGCTTCATCTCGATCTTCAGCTTGATTCAGATATAGAAATTTTTCAACAAATGATCGGGTGGATAAAACTGATGAACAAATATTGTTTGCAATTTTTACCTCAGTGGAAACATCTTGAGTCAGGAAAGTCATGCTATCACTAATGGTTGAAAATTGATAGCGGGCTATCATGCCTACTACAACTGACATCATTGTTACCACAAGGTATCCTATTAAGATCTTGAATTTCAAATTTATTGTATTAAACATTTTCAACTCCTTAATTCGTTCAATATGATATTTTAATTGTTTATTTATAAACACAATTTAATTCATAAATCAATGAAATATTTTAATTTTTTTCAAAAGATATTCATTAATTGGATTACAAAGCTTAATTAATCTGCTATACAAATAATAATTATTTAAAGGAGAGATATCAATGAAATCAAAAATTACAAACCAATTATTTCCATGGGTGTTAATGTTTAATTGGATCGCATCATTGACAGTAATTGCGATGATGTTATTAACCTGTTTTGATGTTGTTATGCGGTTTTTCAGGTGTCCCATCCCCGGTATATACGAAACAGTTGGATTACTGGGTGCAATATTTGTTTCATTTTCATTGGCCAGTACATCCATGACACAAAGTCATATTGCTGTAGATTTTCTTGTAAAAAAATGTCCCCAGCAGATTCAAGATATCATCAATTGCCTACACAATCTGGTCGCAACAGGCCTGTTTGGATTGATCGCATGGCAAAGTGTCTGGTATGCAATGGGATTAAAGGCCAATGGTGAAGTTTCACCGACCTTACAAATTTCTACTTATCCTTTTGTGTTTGGGGTTGCAATTGGCTGTTTCATGCTTTGCCTGATATTAAGCGCTCAGCTTATTGATAATGGATATGCGTTGATAATCAAAATGAAAGCACAAAAAGGATGATCACATGCAGATTTATGAAATGAAAAACCCCATTAAGAATTATTTATGGGGTTCAAAAACTTTTCTGTCAAAATTGCTTGGGCAGGATAAACAAACATCTGAGCCTCAAGCTGAGCTGTGGATGGGAACCCATCCACAGGGTATATCTCAAATTAAATTTAACGACGATTGGATTTCCCTTGAAACATTTATATCCAATGATTCTGAAAAAGTATTGGGTGAGCGGATTGCCAGGCAATCAGATAATAAGCTGCCATTTTTATTTAAGATATTGGCTATAGACAAGCCATTGTCCATTCAGGTACATCCTAACAAAAGCCAGGCGGGCATTGGATATGAAATTGAAAATTTACGCAAAATTCCCCTGTCAGCAGCCAATCGAAATTTTAAGGATAAATCACATAAGCCTGAGCTGGTGTGTGCCTTAACCCCTTTATGGGCAATGTGTGGGTTTCGATCATATGCGGCAATCCAGTCTAATTTTATGTCAATGAATGTCAGTCAGTCACTTTGTAAACCAGCGCAGACTATATATGATTTCTTTTATCAGTTGATGCATCTTAATACCGATCAAAAAAATCAACTAATCGCAATTGCTGTTCAATTTGCTCAATCCAGAACAGATCAACCCCATTGGCAATGGGTATCCCGATTGGCAAGACATTTTCCAAATGATATTGGTGTGTTGGCCCCACTCTTTCTGAATATTTTTTGCTTGAATCCCGGCCAGGGATTGTTCCTTCAACCCGGAACTTTACATGCCTATCTGGATGGCAATGCAGTTGAAATCATGTGTAATTCCGATAATGTCATTCGCGGCGGCTTGACTGTCAAGCATATTGATGTTGAAACCTTACTTGATATTGTATCGACCAGCGGTGAGGATATGAAACCCATTCATCCAGAAATGGGACAACCCAATGAATGGCATTATCCCATTCCCATAGATAGTTTTTCGTTGACTCGATATGATATGCATCCTGGACATTGTTTGAATACCACAGTTAATGGGCCTGAAATACTGCTATGCGTCAAAGGTAATATTCGAATCGGCCAAAACAAAGACAGCATTAATTTAAAACCTGGGATGTCGGCATTCGTAAGCCATGATGCGAATGATTACACTATAGATGGTCATGGTGTATTGTACAGAGCGGGGGGATAATAAAAGAGGAGGTTATGAATAGCCCTACGATCTTCTTGGATTTGCCGAAATATTTCATTTTTCAATTATCTGGTCCATGACGTCCATTAAATCATTATCAGCAGAATTTTTGATCAACTGATAAATTGTTTCCATAACAGCCTTAAAAACTGATGAATGCTTTTGGCTTGATTTTAATTGTGTTTCCAGAATACTGATTTGCAAGTTTATGTATTCTTTCTCTTGGGAATTCAATGACAGTTTATTGATTCCCTGTTGAAGTTGTTGAATGAGATCATTAGGCTGTTGAATATCTTTGTCTTCCTTCGCATGACAGATAAAAATTAATGGTTTGTTTTCATTTTCATTCACGTTTGGTTGAACTGTTTTTGAAAAATTTTGCTTTGATCTTTTTGCAAAGAATTTCCTGTAAACAGGGTTTGCGATCATTGCTTTTCCATTCATTTCTTTAATCAAACCATATTGCTTTAACCATGACTGACCCATGTCATAAGGGTCATAATCAATGTTCTGATCATAAATGTCAATAAAGGTTTCTTTGTACAAAATTGCTTTTTCGTAAAGATTATCAAAATGGGCATTATTTTCCATGAGAAGGTGATTCATGGCGATATCCACATCTTCTGGAAGAATCATATCAGTGGTTTTTGGTTTGATATTCACAGTCAGTATTGTCCCTAACCGATTGACAAGCCAGGGCTGTCCACAGGTTTGTTCAAATATCAGTTGAACAGCTTCATCGCTGAAGGGTTGATTGGTTTCCCGGGTGTACTGATTATATAGATCTTTGATATTGGTGAAACTGAACATAGGAAGATTTACCTGATCAGCAATATTAAAGGGGGAAACACCGCCAACCACTAATTTCGCAATGTTTCGGATACCAACCAGACCCACAGAATATAGGGCTTTCTTTTGGGTACGCTTATAATCCTGATATAAATCTCTGAGTACCATCAAAAAATCTTCAAGCTCTGATAGCGGGATACCATCAAATTCATCAATGAAAATGACAATCTTTTTTTGATGGATAATTTTATTGAGATTCTTAAAAAGTTTATAAAAAGAATAATGGCTGGTAATACAATACTCATTGAAACAGTTGATAACATCATCTAATTCGATGCATTTAAGCATTTCAAGACGCTGGGTTATTTGTTCTTTGATATTTGTATGAATCATTTCATAAAATTCAGTACTGGATAGTTTTTGGCAGGTTTGAAAACTAAGCAGAATTGGAATATACAGTGGATCTTTTTCTAATAAGCTGCAAAAATTAGAAAAAAAAGTTGTTTTTCCACTTTGTCTGGGAGCAAATATTGTAAAATATCGCCCTTTATCAATCATCGTTCGGATATCTTCATTGTCTGTATTGGTCACATTATCCAGGTAAACATGAAATGATTGATCTGGAATAACCGGGCCGCTTTTTTCAAATGTTCTTTTGGGTTTTTGGTAATATTTCATGACTGCTCCTCTTATGAATAAGTTTTTTCTCAGAATGACAATTCTTAGGAATGCTCTGAAAATAACTTCCTCATTTTTGATATTGTTCGTTTTGAGGTAATTGTACTGTAGAGACGTAGCATGCTACGTCTCTACACGACCTTATTTTTTTGGACGATCAAGAAAAATGGGTA
>Ga0272440_1003345_pt1 | contig 12018 bp, 4 predicted proteins | sample SSMMMBAug17_FD_192440 | JGI IMG/M metagenome (GOLD analysis project Ga0272440, IMG submission 192440) | Marine sediment archaeal communities from Little Sippewissett salt marsh, Falmouth, MA, United States - SSM-MMB-Aug17 | ecosystem: Environmental > Aquatic > Marine > Wetlands > Sediment ... | reverse complement strand
CCCCATTTAATATATTGAATTCCTATTTTTGAACCTGGATTACGCTGAAGAAGATGAATAAGATGAATTAAAAGTGTTTGATTTCATCTTATTCATCTTCTTCAGCGTAATCCAGGTTCAAAATGAACAGAATTGACTCTTTCAAAAATGAGGAACTTATTTTCAGAGCATTCCTTAGAAATATTATTCTCTAATGAAGCCGGTGTAGATTCAACAGCGATGAATTGAGCCAAGTCTCCCTGCTTTATCAAACCAGTATCTGAATACCGAAATAATAGCATGCAAGATGAGCTGCAAAACTGAATGACCTGTGAAAACGACAAGCCACATGTCATCATTAATTTCATTTCATCAAATAAACCTTGCACATGATCAACACCATAACTGCCAGCATCGCTGCCAATAGCAATTGGAACCTGCCAATCTATGGCTTTTGATACCATCTCGCATTGCATATCAAATGTGCGTAAGGCAATATCCTTTTCTTCCTGCCTGTTCAGGTTCAGTGCCAATTCGTACATGGGTATGAGGGTCGGCACCCAAAAGATTTGTTTATCAGCTAATTTTTTTAAATTGTCTTCACCCATAAAATACCCATGTTCAATAGACGAACATCCAGCATTAATTGCAATTTTAACTGCTTGAATACCATTTGCATGAACCATAACCGGTATATTGTGTTGATTGCCCCATTGGCAAATTGATGTCAATTCCTCCTGAGAAAACTGTGGGTATGTTTCTTTGGCAAACTCACGCACACTGTTGATACCCGATTGAATGATTTTAATATGATTCCCTTGATGTTGTGATGAAATAATTTCCAGACAATTGTCAGTTGAATCTATCGATTTTCCTGCAAACTGTCCATATCGCCCAGTTTTGTACCAGGCCATTTCAGGAGATAATATCTTTACATCATGATGAAAAAGCTTCTTGAATTGAAAAGTATGCCCAAAACGATCTCCACCATCACGAACAATTTTGATTCCTGCTTTTGCATATTGATCCAGATGATATTTTATTTGATTTTTGGCCTGATTGAAATTCATGGAAAGTTGTTCATGTCGATGTGTCAAGCTTAATGTTCCAGACATGGCTAAATGGACATGCGCATCGGCAAGGCATGGAAAAATGGTGTGGTTGGATAAATTTTGCGTAATCATTTTGCGGTGTGTTTCATCAAAAGGGACGATCGCATTAATACGATTATTTTCAACGATCAGTATGATATTCTTTTGGATAGGGTTACCGGTGCCATCAATGAGATAGCCGATATGTATATATTTCAATTTATTCATGATTTTTTATAAAGGATTATCTGACAATCCCTTGTTCATTACTTGATATTTGACCCAAAATGCGAACCTCTTCTTGCAGTTCTTTTTTTGCTGATATTGCCCAATGACTAAAGGGATCTAATTCAATGGCGCGTTGTAAAAAATCTATACTATTTTGCGTCTGGTTAAACGCATTTATTAAAAAGCCATTATTGGGGCTATTTGACTTCAAACCTGTAGTCATATTCAAATTTCGAAATTTTCTGCATAGTCTTGACTTTTGAACAAAAGATTCAGCAATAAAACGACAATAAGGATAATCTTGAATGATTCGGTCATATTGTTCATGCGCCTGATCACGTCTGTTTAATTCTGTATAGCATTTTGCTGATATTAGACGACAGTTAATAATATCCTGATGATCATATTGATCTGCCTGCATAAGCAATTGATGCATGCTGTCGATTGCCTTTAAAAATGAGAGTTCTGCTTCTTTTAAAGCCATTTTCTTTTTTAATTTCATGCCTTGCTGATAATGCGCATTTCCTTTCAGGTATGTGCGAACAGGTAAATTGCGATGCATGGCTCCCATAAAACTAAACACGATTCCCGCCAGGATAAGCATTACAAATAATACAGGCCTGCAATAATTAAGTGGTTTTTCAAAAAACAGCACAATGCGTTGTAGAGATTGTGTCAATGGATTTTTATTCACAAGCATTGTCAATACCAATGTTAAAAAAGTAAAGCCAGTCAGATACCATCCACCAATTTCCCATATACATCGAGAATATGTCAATGTCACTTCATTTGAACGTGGAATGACCAGCATGAAATGCGGGCTTACCGGATAAACACCATGTGCGCCGCTGACTATCCAATTGGGAAAATATGAAACCCGAATCAAATGCGGCACACCTATTGCCGAAGTGCGAAACTTGATTTCAAAATGTGAAAGATGGCTTTGAATATCTGCCTTGCAAGCATATTTATTTGTCAAAAAAGAAGGCAAAACATTTAATTGTGCTGTTTTTTCTTGAAAAACTGCTAGATCATCCGGATGCCTGACAAAATCTGATGGCACAAAAAAAATATCTGATTTTTCAGGATATTTAAACCACTGATCATAAAATTTGTCCAACCAATCTGGACCGGTATACAATAAGGGTGGATATGTCAATGTAGAGATATAACCAGGCAAATCTTGTTTCAATCGATATATTGAAAACTGCCCCACATCCTTTTCATGTAGAAATTGAGGCGCTTCATTCAATATTTTTTTTACCTGTGGAGACAATATTACCAATTGAGATATATTATACAGATTCATATGAATCGCCAGTGATTCAGGATTTATTTGTGATAGCACATAGGGTGTTGGGGTCTTAATGTCTTTAGAAAATTCAGTTTGTAAAAATGTCAGGAATTTTGATGACAGGGATGAGGAATAATGTATTCCCTCAAGGGTTTGTCTTCCGGAAAACAAGAACAACGATTCAAACACCCGATCCCCGCCATAGGGGCCATATCGGTTGCATTTTTCATAGCCCACTCGCGGTGCATTTAAAGAATTGTCAGATCTTAAATACTGGTTTACATCCTTGAAATGCTTAAATCCACGTGTCTGTTCATATCCTTTGAACGTATCAGAATACCATTTCTGCACGTTTTTTTCTTTCAATATGACTGTTGAAATAACACAAATCAAAATAAACAGTATTGACATCAACTGAATGCCCCAAGATAAATAAGATAGATACTGACCTGCATAATATGAAAAAATAATAAGTATGATAACCATCAAGATGGGCGGTAAAAAGCGAATATCAGGTACTTTTAAAAAATGCGCGCAGAAATACATGGCCAAGCATACCCCGATCATCCATAAATAAATGCCAGGATCTTTGGTGTCATGCAAAAATTTAGAACATGCTGTTTTCCCCATTGGCGATACAAATACAATCATACCGAACCAGATCGTGAAGCCAGCAAGTAAAAGCAACCCGGATATTTTTGATAATGAAAGGGCCTGAATTTCTGTGCCTATACATTGAAAGAATCCATAACAAACCATAACCATTATTAATAGCAGGCAAATAACCGCATAAGAAATTATGATTTTTTGAATACCTGGATAAACAAAAGTATTGGAATCTTTTTTTAAAGGGAAGACATAAAAAATAACCATCGGAATGGTAATAACACAAAGAGTAGCAGCGGTTATCAGCGTCAATTTTAGCGAAACAAAACTTTGCCAGATCATATAAACTGGAATTGTGTAGTTATTTCGCCAGGCAATTAAGGGCAGAATCCAAAATGCCATTACGCCAAATCCAATAGCACATACCTGTACAAGATATACAGTCCGCTTTTTTGTAAAGAAGCCAAATAAAACAACAGAGATCGCAGGAATAAAAACAAACAAGTGTGACAGTCCAATCAATCCCAATACCAGACCATTTATTATGAGGCGTCTGTCATTGGAAAAACCCTTTATCATAGAACCCATAAAATAAGGCAGCAGCGAAAATGCAAACATATAACAAAATTCACCCGCCAGACTGGACAGAATATTTCCGCCAAACATAGTGTATGTTTCATTAAACAGAAAAAGAAGTGTGGCGCATGCGCCAATAACAGGTGCTGGAAATCGATATGCCATCAGTCGTAGCCCCAGATATACCGAAACTGGCAAAAAATACCATCCGCTAACCATTACTAATTTCAGGCCGATAGTCAGGGGGATTCCTATATATGAGAGTAAAACTGCCAATAAAAAAGGGGGGATAAAATAAAAATTGAAATTGGGATACCCACAAAAATTTGCCATATCCCAACCATAAAGTCGTGCATGAGGAATTAATGTATCTTTTAAATGAACAGCAACTTGATACCAGCTTGCGCTATCACCGCCTGTAAGAATTGTATCTAAAAATATCAGTCTGAAATCAATAAACATACTGATAAATAAGATAATGATTGACAAAACGACAATATCAAGAAAGATTTGAATTTTAGTTTGACTGGTATTCATAAGTATTCAGATAAATCTTTAAGGGCTTTAATTGCTTTTTTTGCAGCATGATCCCATGTCCATTGGGAATGAATGTCATATGATGCCTTTTGTCCACGTTCTTTTGCTTCTTCCTGATGTTTCCAGACATATTGCATCATGTCACTTAAATGAAAGAAATCAGGTTCAGCCCATTGGCCATAGTCAGAAGATTTGCAGTATACTTGCCAGCCGAATGGTTTCAAAATATCTGTCATTGTGAAGTCTATTAAATAAGCATTTTCATTCGTTGCAAATTCAGTCAATCCACTATACCCTGTAACAATTACAGGAAGTCCACAAGCCATTGCCTCAATTATGGGTAATCCCCATCCTTCAGCACGTGTAGGCATTACAAAAGCATCACAACTGCGATATAGGGCTGCCAGTTCACTACTTCTTGCAAATGGACCAACACGTATAATTTTTTCCGGATGTCTCAATCCCAGATCTTGAATGCACTTGTTAAAATCTAACGCCTTTGTATTTGTTTGCCCGGCTACAATCAGGCGAACATCCGGGTTATCTTTAAATGCATAATCAAATGTAACAATCATCTCAGGCGTGGCTTTTCTTTCCTCAACTTTTCCAACATAGAGGAATTTATAGGCATTTATATCCTTCAAAAATTGCAATCGAGACCCCTCAGTTGTAAATATCCGCCCATTGATACCTTCAGGAATGACCTGTATTGAATGCGAATCAATGCCATGATTGATCAAAATTTTCTTGAACCATTGACTGGGTGTCCATACAATATCTGTATAGGAAAAAGAAGCCATCCATTCTTCAGGAATCGATGTTGATTCCCAAACCACATACCCAATCTTTACACCTGAACAGGAAGATAGCATATCCAGTTGATGAATCTGACATATGGCAATATTGAAGATTGATTTTTTATCAGGCATAATTTTATTATTGATATAGTCAATGGAATTGTTGAATCGTTTTGGCAGTTGAATATCAGACTCCAGAACAGGTATATACTGACTCATTGCATCAAAGAAAGATCGTGTATGAATATGGCAGCCAGTTAAGCCATCAAAATAACCAATGGCATGCACATAGATAGAATGATTTGGACAATTATCTGTTGGAGCATAATCATTTTTAATTATGTCATGGCGTTTTTCAATCAATGCCCGAGATATGGTTTGCCAATCAAAGGATACAGCGTCTCTAAACAATGTCATTGATGGATACCAGTCTGATTGATTTGTGTGCATCTGCCAGTACCAGTTGGGTAATTTTGGCAATAGCATAAAAACAGTTTTGGACATGGCACCTGCAATATGCCCGACCAAATTATCAAAAGATAGAATAATATCCATTTGATCAATTGCAGAAGCCAGATCGTGGGAATCATCCAGAAATTTTGACAGATCAATCAAATTTTCTGGTATGTTGATAGACGCTATTGATGACAGGGCATTGTATCCAATGTGAAAAAAAGATAAATCATCCAATTGAAATAAGGGCATGAGCTGCGTGAGCAAATGAACATAATTACTGATCTCTGAAGGCTCAGAAAACCAGGAAATCCCAACTTTCATGCTTAATGCATATGAGTGAATGAATGACTCCAGCGGAATATTTTTGTTGGCAGGCTGAAGATAAGGCACATCGTGAGTAATGTCTTCTCTGGAAAGGTTCAATAAAAAAGGTAGACTCTCCAAAGATACCTGGATATCAAATGCATCCACAGATTCACTGTCCTGATTATCAGGATAATAAAATATTCGATCCACCCGCAAGGTGCACATTGCCAGACGATACATACCAGGTGTGGCTTCAAGAACAACAGTATCGCTTAATTCTTTAAGTAATGGTGCAAAACGAAGATACATAATAAATGATTTATCCTGAAACTCTGAGTAAACGAGTATGGTTTTGTTTTTGACTGGTTGTCCATCCCAATGGGGTAAATCGTATTTCCGACGTTTTGGCATAAAATCGCACTGACGTCTGAATTCGTAGCATCGAAGTCCCTCTTGCCACTGTCCATTCAGCAACAAAAGCTGCCCCAGCTCATAGTTAACCCTGGCATCATTAAAGCCACCCGCTTTTTGGGCATGGAGCAAGCAATGAATTGCAGTGTCAATTTGTTCGCAATGAGCGTATTGTTTTCCCAGGTGTTGCCATGCCTGTATATTTTGTGGATTCCTTCTGCACACACGTTGTCCATATAAAATGGCGTTATGCCTGTTTCCCTGTGCGGCAAATATCCCCAAAAGATTATGTTCCGCCTCACAGGATATTGGATATAATGAAAGCACCTTTTGAAATGAAACAGCGGCCATATGAGCATTTCCAGACTGATAATGCTTTACTCCTTCATTAAAATATGCTTTTGCATTAGCATTTGGTTTGCGAGATAGAATTGATTGAAGCGCATCATGAACTTGATTCACAACATTCAGCCAGTCATCATTATCTATCGCCTTTCTAAAAATATGACAGGTCGGATACCAGGGGGAATCCGATCGATCCAAAAGCCAGCGCCAGTCAGGTTGCGGTGGGATTAACAGCCAGAAAGGAATACCCAGAGCACCCGCAAGATGTGCAACTGATGTATCCACTGCAATCAATAAGTCCATCTGACACAATCCCAGTGCAGTATCATAGAAATCATTGAAGTATATCGACAGGTCTACAATTTGTGATTCATATTCCTTGATTGCTTTGGCATGAAGTCCTTTTTGAAAACTAAACCAACGAATTCCAGGAATCGAGAACAAGCTGCCCATTGATGCCAATGGAATGGAACGTAATTTATCATTTTTATTTTCGGGATTGCCGCCCCAGACAATTCCCACACGTAGCATATCACATGCCTGTTTTTCGATTGTTTGATCCAATTCGGAATTTTGTTTCAAGATATCAGGAAATAAATATGGTGTATCGCAGGGAATTGTTTGGGCACAGGTTTGAAACAGAAAAGGTAGGCTTAAAAGAGAGCAATGAATATCAAATTGGGGTAATTTGTCTCCCTGAACAATCACCTGATCCACCTTGGGAATTGTCTGAATTAACCTGGCTTGTTCTGTTCGGGCACCAAAGACAATGCGTTTGACCTTGCCGGCAATCATTGACAGGTATCGGCAAAAATGAATGTTGTCACCAAAGCCCTGTTCGCAGTAAACAAACAAGGTTTTATCCTGTGCCGGACTACCATCCCAAAAAGGCTGAATAAAACGTTCTCCAGTAAAAGGGCCCCGACGCAGTCGCCATTCATATTCTTTAAAACCATTGATATAATCACCTGTAATCAGTAAAGTAAAACTCAGGTGATAATGAGCATCTTTATAATCTGGTTGAATGGCAATGCTGTGTTTGAAATATTGAAGCGCCTGCTGGTATTGACTATTTTTATAATACAAATTACCGAGATTAAAAAAAGTACCAACAAGCTTTGGGTTAATTGCGACAGCTTTATTAAAAGCGATTAAGGCTTGATCGCGTTGATTGCATTTACCAAAGCACTCACCCATATTGTTATAGGCTTCAGCAAATGAATGCCTGCAAGCAATAGCCTTTTTATATTTTTCAATGGCCAGTTCATATTTTTCCTGATCGTTCAATGTATTGCCCCAATTATACCAGGCATTGGCATAAGATGAATCAATCTTTGTTGCCCGATCAAAACAGGCCTCCGCCTTTTGATATTGGCATTTTTTATTGAACAATATCCCCATATTATTATATACAATGGCATTATTGGGTTGAATGCGAATGATCTGGTCATAAGATTGCAATGCCTGATTTATCTGCTCTTGATCGGCATAGTGAAGGGCCTGGTCAAAAAGAAACGTTATTGTTGGATTATTTTTCATTGATTTGTGCCTGATTTCCTGAAAGATCTCTTAATGATTAAAAAGTCCCACATTTTGGGAATGCGCCATAATAAGCTTTGTTAAGAATATTCCTCACAATAAACCAATTCCCATCCTTTATAAACCAGAATAATTTTTTTAAGCTGTGTATTGCGGATGCTATTTTTAACACGATCAGATTTTTCATATTGGTCTAATTGTTTTTGTGCGGCTGTAATATTTTCCTGATGTTTCTTTTCATTATAGTCACTTTTTGAAATATATTTGAGTTCAATCAAGTAGGAATATGGTAAGTCCGGATACTTTGCCAGAAATGGTGCCATGAAAATATCTGAAAAGCCTTTGTTCATTTCAGCCTCGGATTGCGTGATATAGAAATCAACAACATTTAGATAAGCCAGCAGAAATCCCTGAATCACTTTTTCGCCATTTAAATAGTCCCGAATGGCGGTTTGTTTTTCAATTTGTTCGGAAAGAAATTGAAAAAAGGGTTTCCAGTTGCCATGAAAGCCCATATCTCTCATATGTTGTGATAATAACCAGATATCAATTTTAAAAATGTCAACATCCTTGAAGCCACTCCGAATATAGCCATACATTAACTTTTGAATCGTGATATTGGGAATCTTTAATAAATATGCGCCATCCTTTTTATTGTGTATGGTCAATAGACCAAAATAGTACAGAAGGGACACAAAATTTTCTTGCTCAGTTATTTCATCCACAGGAAAGCTGTCAACAATATCAGATACGACTTCCTGGTTTTCAATAATGCTTTTTAATCGACTGAAATTACCATTCAATTGTTTTTCAATGGTGATCAGATATCTGAGTTTGTTGTAGTCAATTCTGACATTCTGATCAATTAGTTTTTCAGGAAGAGTTGTTCCGATCATTGACTTTTGTAAAAAATACAAAACCATATCCGAATTAAACACAACATTTTCAGCATCAGGTGAAAAACGATAATTATTATACCATTGTTTCATGACATCCATGCAAATATCCGGTGAAAGCGATAATTGGCCTGACTGATAATAATAAGTCAATATATCTTGTGTTTCACTTTCAGTAAAACCTATAAATTCATTGATATTGGCATCTAAACTGATATTTGTTCCAACATTGAATCCGCTGGTGACATCATCCATTGTAACCGGTGAAACACCTGTGATAAATAATTTATCCAGACCTGAAAAAGGCATTGAGGTCAACCCTTTCAGAAGATTAAAAAAATATCGAAATGGGCCTTCGCCCTGAGTCAATCTTAAATATTCATTTTTGCCTGATGTTGTAAGGATTGTATTGGTGAAATTGTCGTATTCATCGATAAACATATAGACTTTGAGTTTTTGTCGGGAACAATATAAAAAAAGTTTCTGAATTTTTTGATCGATAAACACGATCTTTTGTATTTCCTCAAGTATCTGTTTCTCAAAATGCTGTTGATATCTTAAGAGAAAATCCTCAATGACAATATGAACATATCTTTGAAAGGCTTCTTGAACGCGATCCACCGATGGATCAACCATTGAAAAATTAAAAGCAATGGTCAGATATGCATTTCTATTGGGTGTTGGATTCTTTCCAATATAAGTTTCTTTGAACAATTCGTTAAAATATTTTTTCAGATTGACATCATAATAATACTGAAGCAGATTAATCCACAGGGACTTGCCAAATCTTCTGGGACGAATGATAAATATATAGTCGGCCAGTGATTCCAGTTCGTGAATAAATCGGGTTTTATCAACATATAACTTGTTTTGTTGTATGATTTTTCCAAAATCAGCGTCGCCATAAGGAATTTTCTTTACTTGCATTTTTTTCCTTCCTTTTTGAAAAATTTGACAAAATATAAAGCTATGCAGGAATGTGTCTCAATATTCCTCACAATAAACCAATTCCCATCCTTTATAAACCAGAATAATTTTTTTAAGCTGTGTATTGCGGATGCTAATTTTAACACGATCAGATTTTTCATATTGGTCTAATTGTTTTTGTGCGGCTGAAATATTTTCCTGATGTTTTTTTTCATTATAGTCACTTTTTGAAATATATTTGAGTTCAATCAAGTAGGAATATGGTAAGTCCGGATACTTTGCCAGAAATGGTGCCATGAAAATATCTGAAAAGCCTTTGTTCATTTCAGCCTCGGATTGCGTGATATAGAAATCAACAACATTTAGATAAGCCAGCAGAAATCCCTGAATCACTTTTTCGCCATTTAAATAGTCCCGAATGGCGGTTTGTTTTTCAATTTGTTCGGAAAGAAATTGAAAAAAGGGTTTCCAGTTGCCATGAAAGCCCATATCTCTCATATGTTGTGATAATAACCAGATATCAATTTTAAAAATGTCAACATCCTTGAAGCCACTCCGAATATAGCCATACATTAACTTTTGAATCGTGATATTGGGAATCTTTAATAAATATGCGCCATCCTTTTTATTGTGTATGGTCAATAGACCAAAATAGTACAGAAGGGACACAAAATTTTCTTGCTCAGTTATTTCATCCACAGGAAAGCTGTCAACAATATCAGATACGACTTCCTGGTTTTCAATAATGCTTTTTAATCGACTGAAATTACCATTCAATTGTTTTTCAATGGTGATCAGATATCTGAGTTTGTTGTAGTCAATTCTGACATTCTGATCAATTAGTTTTTCAGGAAGAGTTGTTCCGATCATTGACTTTTGTAAAAAATACAAAACCATATCCGAATTAAACACAACATTTTCAGCATCAGGTGAAAAACGATAATTATTATACCATTGTTTCATGACATCCATGCAAATATCCGGTGAAAGCGATAATTGGCCTGACTGATAATAATAAGTCAATATATCTTGTGTTTCACTTTCAGTAAAACCTATAAATTCATTGATATTGGCATCTAAACTGATATTTGTTCCAACATTGAATCCGCTGGTGACATCATCCATTGTAACCGGTGAAACACCTGTGATAAATAATTTATCCAGACCTGAAAAAGGCATTGAGGTCAACCCTTTCAGAAGATTAAAAAAATATCGAAATGGGCCTTCGCCCTGAGTCAATCTTAAATATTCATTTTTGCCTGATGTTGTGAGGATTGTATTGGTGAAATTGTCGTATTCATCGATAAACATATAGACTTTGAGTTTTTGTCGGGAACAATATAAAAAAAGTTCCTGCATTTTTTGATCAACTGAATCGAAAGATTGTATTTCGGAAATTTTGCTTTGATCAAAATACTGTATATAACGTTCTAAAAAATCATTGATAATTCTTGCAACATATCTTTGAAAGGCTTCTTGAACGCGATCCACCGATGGATCAACCATTGAAAAATTAAAAGCAATGGTCAGATATGCATTTCTATTGGGTGTTGGATTCTTTCCAATATAAGTTTCATTGAACAATTCGTTAAAATAATTTTTTAGATTGACATCATAATAATACTGAAGCAGATTAATCCACAGGGACTTGCCAAATCTTCTGGGACGAATGATAAAAATGTAATTGGATAATGTCTCCAACGTATGGATATATTTCGTTTTATCCACATAGAACATATTGCTTTGAATTATTTTTCCAAAATCAGCCTCGCCATAGGGTATTTTTTTTACTTGCATTTTTTCCCTTTCTTTTGAAAATATCTGACATGACATGACAAAATATTCATTAATTTATCAACATTCCTCACAATAAACCAATTCCCATCCTTTATAAACCAGAATTATTTTTTTAAGCTGTGTATTGTGGGTGTTATTTTTGACACGATCTGATTTTTCATATTGGTCTAATTGTTTTTGTGCGTCCTTGATATTTTCCTGATGTTTCTTTTCAGTATAGTCACTTTTTGAAA
>Ga0272440_1003344_pt1 | contig 12019 bp, 4 predicted proteins | sample SSMMMBAug17_FD_192440 | JGI IMG/M metagenome (GOLD analysis project Ga0272440, IMG submission 192440) | Marine sediment archaeal communities from Little Sippewissett salt marsh, Falmouth, MA, United States - SSM-MMB-Aug17 | ecosystem: Environmental > Aquatic > Marine > Wetlands > Sediment ... | reverse complement strand
ATTTATCTATAAGCCTTTGCTTTGATGACATAAATAAAACAATTGTTTTTCAAATCTCTGATAATGGTATTGGTATGTCTCATGATATTTTGGTCAATTGCGTAAAGCCTTTTTATTCTACAAAAGCACCGGGTGATGGAATGGGGCTTGGGCTTTTTTATGTTAACATGATTGTAGAAAAATATAAGTTAATATTAGAAAAAATTAGCTCGAAAGATAATGGAAGTACTTTTAAGGTCGTATTTCCATTAACAGAAGAACTGCACTAAAAAAGGAGTGTTCATACTGTGAAAAAATATTATATCAATAAAATTTTAAATAAATTTTTTCTTTTTGTTAAGATAATCAATAATATAAACATAAAATCATATCGTAATAGAAGTCAATGTTCAACGCATCAGGATAGTATAACTATTTCGAAACAATCCCATTTCATTAGCGATATTAGAGAGATCCACAGCAATCTTGAATTGGAAAAAGTCCTTGAAAGCATTTTAAAGTTATGTATTGAAATCACTTGCGCGAAACATAGTTATTTTTTATTGAACAAAAATGATCGACTGATCCTGGCTGCTGAAATATATAAGGCCAATAATGACGCTGACCCTATCTTTGAATATCATTCAGATGATCATGAATACAAAAGTCCATCTGAAAGTCATCATGCTTTAATTGAAGAAATCTTATCTCAAAAAGATGTAAAATCAAAAACTGAAACCACTTTTTATCTTCCCATATTGTTTTCTGATGAAATATCTGGTATTTTATTTATTGAAGATGTTCAATCCTGGGTAGACTTATCTATAGATAGGATCAAAAACCTGTCTAATCATATTTCCGCTTCAATAAATAATGCCATCTTATATAGTAAAATGATCAATAAGAAAGAACAATTGGATAATGAACTGATAGAACGTAATGAGCTGATCTTACATGCTGGAAGGCTTTCAGCCATTGGAGAATTATCTAAAGGCATTATTAATGAAATTAATCAGGCGCTGTCCATCATACGACTGACTTCAGATGAATTTTCAATGTATTTTGAAAATAAAGAACAAGACGCAATGACAATAAGATCCATAAAGAAAATTAAACCTGAAACTGATCGAGCAGCCATGATTTTAAACGAACTTAGTCAATATACAAGCTCAGAACAATCGCTTACGAAGGATCTGGAAGCCATCGTTCAAACCAGTATCAGGTATTTTAAACATCAGTTAAAAACAAATAATATCTTGTTAACCTTTGATTGCCAGGAAGATTTACCAGAAATACCCATGGATTCTAAAAAAATTGTACAAATTATCGTAAACCTGTTTTCAAATGCAGTCCATTCAATGAATCAAAAAGCGAAAAAAATGGACCACACATTTCATAAAGAAATGTGTGTAAAACTATATGAAGACAAAAAAAATGAAAGAATTATACTTAAAATCGAAGATAATGGACTTGGAATGAATAATGAGCAATTACAAAAATGTATGGAGCCATTTTATACCACAAAAGAAAAGGATGAAGGCACAGGGTTGGGACTCTTTATTGTCAGGCGGTTACTTTCTCAATTGAGTATGAAGATTGAAGTTGATAGTGTTTATGGAGAAAGCTGTTGTTTTACAATTTTTATACCAGTGAATGGATAATAAAGGTTATTCAACAAAATGAATCAAACCCATGTCCAAGAGCGAATGTAGGACACACCTTGTGTTTGCCCTACAAACAATAACCCGAAGCAATCCTATTAAAGGATTCAAACGTATTGATATAAATATATAAACTTCCTTAATTGATGATTTAAAAAAAAGGAGTAATAAAATGTCAACAAAAGGAACAATTTTAATCGTAGACGATGAAAAAGAAATTATTGAAATTCTGCAAGAGCAATTAACCCAAAAAGGTTATACTGTTCATATTGCAATTTCAGGAAAAGATGCAATTAATATTTTAAATAAGGAGCCAGTCGAAATCTTACTTACCGATATCAGAATGCCGGGAATGGGTGGCATTGAGTTGATGAATATCGCTAAAAAGGAACATCCTGATTTACAATGTATCGTGATCACAGGACAAGGTAATTATGAATTGGCTATTGAAGCCATGTTAGCTGGCGCAATCAATTTTTTAAGAAAACCTGCACAGATGGATGTGGATGTTATAGATGCCGCTCTGAAAAATGGGATGAAGGTCGTTAAATACCTTCAAGAAATCAAAGACAAAAATGATGAATTGTTAAGGCTTAATGATGAACTTAATAAAGCGAATAAGAAATTAGAAGAATTATTAAAAGCATCTGAAGAAGAGTGTATTACAACCAAAGCAAGACTATTGATGAGATTGGCATGGTACTATTATAAAATGTTGTATCCTAACCGGAATTATTGCGATTTTTGTGAAGAGATAAACGAAGAATTTAATGACAATATATGGACAGTAAGCCGAGATGATGATGGAAATTGCGTAGCAAAAACATTTGTTCGTTATATTAATAAAGAGCCCAAAAAATATTATTTAGTCATTATTACAGCCCAATTCACTCTGAAATTGATGAAAAATAATGAAAATAGATTCTCTGAAGATGATATTACAGAACTTGAAAAATCATTAAAAGAATTCGAGGATATAATAAAGACAGGTAAAAATTAAAAAATAACCATCATGAAACAATCCCATTATCAAAAAAGCAATCAACTATATGAGAGTTCTGATATCACAATTTATAGGGCATTTAATGAAAAAACAAATCAAAATGTTATTCTCAAATGTTTAAAACAATATGCTTCTTTACAAAAAAGAAATGATTTTAAACGAGAATATAAATTTGTCAGCTCATTAATGGTTGATGGTGTGATTCAGACATATGGATTAAATACAGTTGATAATGAACTTGCAATCGTGTTTGAAGATTTTAATGCAGTTTCATTACAGTCATATATTGAAAGATATAAGCCTGTTGACATGATAGATGCCATTTCCATATCCATTCGGATTTTAGAAATTCTGGGAAGAATTCATGATCAATTTATTCTCCACAACGCAATAAACCCTTTAAATATTATTATTAATTCAGAAACAAAACAAATTCGTATCATTGATTTTGGACAGGCAAAAAATTTTGCTCAGGAAATGTCAGGAATACGCTTTACCAATAAAAGTAATGAAACGATCCTCTATATTTCACCGGAACAAACCGGTCAATTGAATAGATTCGTTGATTATCGATCTGATTATTATTCGGTTGGTGCAACCATTTATGAACTGTTTACCAGCAAAAAACTATTTGAGTCAGATGCTTTCCCGAAAATGATAAAAAAAATACGTAAAGAACATCCTCAACCCATGAATGTATTTCGATCTGAAATTCCAAATGTTTTGTCTGAGATTGTATTGAAACTGCTTTCAAAGCTTCCTGAAGAACGTTACCAAAGCATACAGGGAATTGTTTACGATTTAAATGAATGCTTTCAGCAATTAAAAAATGATGGAAAAATATTACCATTTCCAACAGGTACACATGACTTTTCCGCAGCTTTAAGACTTTCCCAGAAACTCTATGGTCGTGAAAAGGAAAGAAAACAACTTTTGAATTGTCACGAAAGAGTTTGTCAGGGGGCAGTTGAAATGGTGCTTGTAAAAGGGCCTGCTGGTGTTGGAAAAACATCTCTGGTCAGAGATGTTTATATGCCCATAACAAAGTCAAAAGGTTATTTTATATATGGGAAATGTGATCAATTGCAGCGCGGCGTACCTTACAGTGCATTTGTACAGGCATTTAAACAATTGATACAGTTCGTGTTATCAGAATGTCAGGAAATGATTAAAGAATTGTCCTCACGTATACAGGCGGCATTAAAATCTAATGCACAGCTGTTGATTAATTTAATTCCTGAACTTGAATCGTTAATAGGCCCTCAGGAAATATTTCAAGAAACAGGGCCAAATGAAATGCAAAACCGCTTATATATCAGTTTTCAAAATATCATTAAAATTTTTTGCCATTCAGACCATCCACTGACAATTTTTTTAGACGATTTGCAATGGGTAGATACGGCATCTCTAAACCTACTTGAATATATTGTGTCTGCTCCGGATATTCAATATCTTTTATTCATTGGCTCATTTAGAAATAATGAAATCAATGCCACACATCCACTGTTGAACACATTAAAACAATTGAAACAAAAAGAGGTAAACATCACTCATGTTGATTTGTTGAATTTAAATGAAAATCACTTGACTCGACTTATTCAGGATTCGCTTAATTCCAAAAATGATAATATAAAAAAACTTGCGACATTCATTAAGAATAAAACCGATGGAAACCCGATCTTTGCCATAGAATTGATTAAATCGTTGTATTATGAAAAACTCCTTTTTTGGGACAGTTCTGATGCACATTGGCAATGGGACATTAAAGCCATTCAAAAACATTTTTTAGCGGACAATGAAACTGTTTCAGACAATGTCGTTAACATACTCGAAAATCGGATAAAACTTTTAAATCCAAAAACAATACATGTTTTAAAAATGGCATCCTGTTTGGGAAATCAATTTAATCTATTGTGCTTGTCAATTATTTGCGAAAAATCACATTTAGAAATATTACAAACACTACATGAAGCGATTGCTGAAAAATTTGTAATTTCTCTTAATATATTACATGACATCGAAGCATTTGAAAATAGTCCCATTGATGCAATCAATATGGAATATCGTTTTTTTCACGACAGGGTACAGGAAGCTGCTAAAAACCTGATCCCATCTAATGAACGTCAGTATATTCACTGGCATATTGGCTGCTTTCTTCGTGATAAACTCCCTCCTGATGCTCAGGAACAAAATCTATTTGTTATTGTCAATAATTTAAATGCAGGAGTTGCATCAATTAAAGCCGATGATATTCAAGAACGTATTAAACTTGCTCAAATGAATCTTAAGGCATCAAGAAAAGCCAGAGATTCTGCTGCATATATTGAATGCTATCATTATTTAATGCACGCTAGAAATCACCTTTCAATGAACAAAGACGAATATTGGAAACATCATTATGCCTTGATGTACGATATTTACTTTGAAGCTGCTGAGGCAGCATATTTATCAGGTAATTACGATGGCATGGATTATTTAGTGGAAGACCTAGAAGAGCATCTGGCAAATGATAAAAACAAGCGTATATTGCAAAAATCTAAAATTAAAGAAATTCAAATACGTGCATATATTGTTCAGAACAAATTGACCGATGCAATCAAGGTTGCATATTCTGCTATGGATGATTTAGAATTTTCATTACCTCAAAATATTACTGGATTGCGAATTATATTCGAACTTTTGAAAACAAAACTGATGTTAAACACTTATAAAAAGAACAATAATGAATATTTAGTGGAAATAGATGATCTAAAAAAAAAAGAAGCAATAAATATTATTATAAATATCGCTGCCGGTGTATATATTTCAAAGCCAGAGTTGTTTCCTATACTCATTTTCAAACTTATCAGTTTATTGCCAGAAAAAGGCTATTCACATCCTATGGGATTTGCTTATTCTACATATGGCTTATTGTTATGCGGTATCGGTAAAATCAAGGAAGGATATAAATATGGATGTCTTTCCATAAAAAATGTAAGAAAATTTTCTAATATTGATAAACGTTACAGTGTTAAAGTAGAATTTTGTTTTAATGCTTTCATTCGACATTGGCATGAACATGTAAAAAATACTTTAGAGCCTCTATTCAAAACATACTTACTAGGAATGGAAATAGGTGAAATAGAATATGCCTCACGTTCATTATTTGTTCATTCCTTTTTTTCATTTTTTCTTGGTACAAATTTGAAACAACTTTTTTGCGAGATCAAAACGTTCCAAAAACAAATGAAGTTTTTAAATCAGGAAAAAGTTTTGGAAAGAAATAAAGTGTATTTCCAGGCGATAAAGTTCCTGAATAGTCATTCCAATATTTACGATAATGATTCATTTAATACATCAAAACATATGCCAATAAAAGCAGAGAACCACACCTCAGTTTGTAATTATTACCTTTCAAAGACTCTTATTTGTTATTTATTTAGAGAATTCAATCATGCATTAGCCAGTTCCAACGAAGCCAAAACATATTTAAAAAGTGTATTTGCTACTTATCTCATTCCCCTGATCAATTTTTATGACTCCCTCACCCGCCTGGCATTGTATCCTTCTCTTTCTCAAAAAGAAAAAAAACAATACATGACAATCATAAATGCCAATCAAAAAAAAATGAAAAAATGGAAAAAACATGCCCCCATGAATTACGCGCATAAATATTATCTGGTTGAAGCTGAGCGTTATAAAGTGATGAACAAAAGCAAAAAAGCGATTGACTTCTATGATCTTGCCATTGAAAATGCAAAAATAAATGAATTTATAAATGAACAGGCCCTTGCCAATGAACTGGCTGCAAGATATTTTATTGAAACAGAACAAAACAATATCGCCCATATTTATATGATGGATGCTTTAAATTGTTATCAAGAATGGGGGGCAACTGCCAAGGTTTTAGATATCAGGAAGCAAATTGATGATCATTTCAATACACATCTATTGCCTGCTGATCAATTCTTTAATGCATTCATACCGGTTTTACACACACTATCCAGTGAAACAAACCTGTCAATGCTGTCAAATAAACTGATCGAAATACTCATGGAAAAAACTGCTGCTCAAAAGGCTTATATTATTACAGTAAAAGAAAATGACCTATACATTGAAGCACAGTCGATATCAAATGATAATTCTAAAAAATTACCCGCCCCTCTTGACAGTTTCACCTGTTTATCTCAAAAGATTATTCGTTATGTTCAATCAAAACGAATACCTGTTATCATAGAGGGTACTTATGATCAAAATAAATGGGTGAATGATCCCTATATTCAAAACCAAAAAATCAGCTCAATTCTTTGTTTGCCAATTATTTACAATGAAAATCTGTACGCGGTGATATATCTTGAAAATAACACGATAGAAAGTGCTTTCACAAAAAATCATTTAGAATTATTACAACCTGTCTTTTCTCAGGCCGCAATTTGCTTTGGCAATGTTATGCTTTATGAACAATTGGAACAACACCGCCAACTACTAAAAAATGAAATCGATAAACAAATAAATGAACTTATGGACATCAGTCATAAAAACACAATGGAAAAAATTCTTTCCGCTTTGCGTTATGAACTTCTGCCTGATTTTGATGCCATACTTGCTAATGTAAAAAAAATCCAGGAATATCTACATCAAAATGAACCAGATACAAGTATATCTAAAACGATTGATACCATTTTTGAAAAAATTGAAATCACATATTCAGAAATTATCAATATACATTCCTTTCTTAACAACAACTAAGCGCTTTTTAAGGAATAAAATATATGATGAACATTCCTGACAAGTCTGAATTTAAGAAAAATGACCCTTTTGAATTATTTCATTCAAAATACCTGGGGACATTCAACATATCTCAAAAGCTTTATGGACGAAAAAAAGAAAAGCAATTGATGTTAGATACCTTTGAGCGCGTTTGCAATGGTGGAATTGAGCTAATCTTTGTTTCCGGCTTTTCGGGTATCGGAAAAACAACACTCATAAAAGGCATGTATGGCCCTGTTATTCAAAAAAAAGGTTTTTTTCTTTATGGTAAATTTGATCAATTTCAAGATATTCCTCATAATGCGTGGATCAGTGCTTTCAGTGAATTAATACAGATACTTTTGACAGAAAAACCTGCTCAGCTCCAAAAATGGAAAAATATGATTTCAGGTGCATTAGGAAAAGATGCACAAATGATTATCAATATGATTCCAGAATTAGAACAAATTATTGGATCTCAAAAACATGCTTATGATGCCGATCCTGATAAAATTCTGGAAAACTTATTCTACAATACGTTTATTAAATTTATCAGGGGAGTTTGTCATTCCAAACATCCCCTGACAATTTTTTTAGACGATGCGCAATGGATTGATTCTGGATCACTCAAGATATTAGAGACAATAATGTCAGACGCATCAATCAAGCACCTTTTTATTATTATTGCTTTTCGGGATAATGAAGTCAATGCGTCACATCAATTAAAGATCAGTATCAATAAGCTTGAAGAACAGAAAAGAGCTTTACAACATATTCACCTTTCAAACTTGAATGTCACCAGCATCACTCAGTTGATTGCTGACTCTTTGCATACTGACAAAGAATCCATCCGATCCTTGGCTGAACTGATTGTTCAGAAAACGATGGGTAATGCATTGTTTTCAATTGAATTTTTGAAATCTGTCTATTCTGAAAAGCTGTTAATATATCATCCAACAAATAAACAATGGAAATGGGATGATCTGTCAATAAGCAAACGCATGGTTGAGGTAAACGTTGCAAATATTCTCTCAAAAAGAATGAAAAAGTTAAGCCCAAAAACAATAGATTTACTAAAACTGGCATCATGTCTTGGCAGCAAGTTTGATCTTTTATTACTTTCAGTTCTTACTATGAATGAACCAGAAGAAACAATACCCATAATTGAAGCAGCAATCGAAGAACAATATATTATTCCTTTATTTACCGCAATTGCTTTAAAAAATGATCTTCAGACATCCCAACTTGAGTATAAATTTTCCCATGACCGAATCAAGGACGCAGCCTATTCATTGATTCCTGAACAAGAAAAACCTGCGATGCATTGGTATGTTGGAAAAAAACTGTATGATAAATTTTTTGATAATGATGTTTTCTATAAAAAGTATTGTTACATTATTATCGAAAACTTAAATCGTGGAAAAGGAACAGAATCGTTTCAAAACAACAGACAAATGCTTGCAGAACTTAATTTGGTTATGGCCAAAAAAGCCAGAGAATCTTTCGAATATCAAATGACTTACCGCTATTCAACAACAGGTATTGATTGCTTACCAGATGATAAATGGGTTTCCTTTTATTCATTAAGTTACGATCTATACTGGCAAGCAGCAGAAGCAGCTTCTCTGACAAGAAATTATGATAAAATGGATGACTATATTCAAACCTTGCTCAAATATGTAAACAAAAATGAAGATAAAGCAAAGGTGCTTCTGATTAAAATAATGGCAAATTCAAAACAAAATAAACTGTCAGAAGCGATTGAAATTGGAAAAAAAGCTTTGGATTGCCTTGGTATTAATCTTCCTTCAAAAATAACAATATTCCATTTATTATATGTTTATTGTAAAATTAGTTTCGTATTCAACTCTAAAATATTAGGCACCTTATCCAGTTTACCAGAAATGACTGACCCCAAAAAAAAGTTGATTCTGAGAATAAATACATCCATCTGTTTTGCTGCATACTATACCTGTCCTGAATTATTGATTTTTTCATTAATGACGACACTGGATATAATTAAAAAATTTGGAATTGATCGTACGCTATCTCCTATTATTAACGTTGGTTTTGGATATTTAACTCGTACATTATTAAAAAAAAGTCATATAGCCTATGAATTGGGCGATCAAGCGATTCAGTTTTGTGAGCAATACAATGCAAAAGAGTTTGAAGCGAAATCAAAAATGGTATTTGCAGATTTCATAATGCCTTGGTCAAAACATTTAAAAGAATCAATACCAGTTTTGTATGATGCATATCAAAGTGGGATTGAAACAGGGGATTATGAGTACGCTGCAAGTTCGATTTATCTGTATAATGTTAATTTGTTTTTTTCAGGCACAAAACTTACCAATATCACTTCTCATATTGTTGAACATCATAAGATTTTAAAAAAACTAAACCAGCCAATAACACTTCAAATGCTTGGGATTTATTGGCAGACTATTTCAAATTTTATTGAGCCAAGCAATGATCCGGGACTTATCACCGGAAAGTTTGTGAATGAAGCAGAAATCCAACAATCTCAATTTATAAAAATTCAAGCAACTCTATGTTATATGTATAATTGCAAACTCATGTTGTACTATTTTTTTGGAGACTATCGAAAAGCATTCTCATGTGCTCAATCAGCAAAAAAATATCTTAAAAGTCTTATTGGAAGTTCAGCATTGGTTGTTTATTGTTTTTATAATACATTAACCGAATTGGCTATTTTTAATGAACATTCAATGCTTAATAAAATAAAAGCGCTAAAAAGAATTTTTACCAATCAAAAACAATTGAAAAAGTGGGCAATGCAATCAAATGATAATTTTCTTCACTTATATTATCTCGTGAAAGCAGAATGTTATAGAGTGCTCAACAGAAATACAAAAGCAATATCTTATTATCAAAATGCCATCCAATCTGCGCAAAATTTTAAATATATTTATATTGAAGCCTTAGCAAATGAATTATTTGCCAAATTTTATTACAGTAAAGGAAAAAGAAATTTCGCCAGAGCATACATTCAGGATGCTTATTACTGCTATTTTCAATGGGGAGCCCTTGCAAAAGTCAAGGATATTGAAAATCGATATTCAGATATCATTTTTGATGTGCCATCAAAGCTGAATAAAAATATTGTTGCCCAATCGTTGATTAAAGCATCACAAGTTATTTCAAAAGAACTTGATCTGGAAAATTTATTAAAAGCATTGATGAAAATAACCATCGTAACAGCAGACGCTCAACAGGGAATATTTTTTCTGAAAAAGGATCACCAGTTAACGATTGCAGCACATATTTCAAGGGGAAGTAGTGATTTACTTAATTATCATACAATGTACTTTTCAGATTTTCCACCCATAGATCAATATAATAATCTCGAATTTTTAGAAAAAGTTATATACTACGTTGATAAAACATGTAAAATAGTTGTCCTTGATGATGATAATAAACAACGCTTTTGCCCCGATAATTATGATTTTGACAAGACAAACAATTCCCCGCTTTCAGTTCTTTGCCTACCAATTATGAAACAAAATGAATTAACAGGCATTCTATATCTGGAAAATAGACGATCAAATGATATTTTTTCAGAACAAAAAATCAATATACTGGAAATGTTATCCGCTCAAATTGCAATATCAATTACAAATTCAATAAACTATGAAAAGCTCAAACAAAACCGACTGAACCTTGAAAGAAAGGTTGCAGAAAGCAGTGCTATAATGATTTATCATAAGAACAGGATTGAACAGGAAAAAATTATTGAAACTATTTCTGACAGAATCAGTCAACCATTATCATACGTTAATTTAAAGCTAAATGATCTTAAGACTTATTTTAGAAAGAACAATCTTGATCGTTATCAACAAATTACTGAGGATATCTTTGAAAAAATTAAAAAGATTGCCAGTAAAAAAGAGGATGTCATTTCATATTTTATGAATGCTGAAGATAGTATTACCTATATAAACCCTGCGTCACAAATTCATTTGTTGTTGTCATATTTCAACAAATTTTTAAATGCGCATGATATTCGACTGATAGAGGATATTTCTGAAGAAATCCCTGAGATCTATCTGAATCCAGTAAAATTCGGACAGATTGTTATTCATTTGCTTTTTAACGCCTTATACGCAATAAATGAAAAAAATGAAATGAAAGGAAAAGAGTATAAAAAAGAGATTTACATTAAACTATTTTATGATATGCAAAAAGATTGTGTTATGTTTGAATTCGGAGATAATGGTGTGGGGATGCGACCTGAAATACTTGAGCATTGCTTTGATCCGCTTTTTACGACCAGAAAACCACATGGGATAGGACTTGGGCTTTATATTGTTAAAAAAATTGTAGACGAAAGTAACATGAAAATAGAAGTAGATAGCGTAGAAGAGGAAGGCACTATTTTTCAAATTACGATATGAACAAAAGTTTTCAATTCATTCAATAAAAACAAATTATTGTTAATTTGATTCTGTAGTTTGGCTTACTATTAAATTGCGATTAAAATTAGTGTTTGAATACCTTTTCTAAATGGATAATCCCAAATAAACCCTGTAAGATGACGTATCAGAAATCCCATCAATCGTTCTTAATGGTCTGGCATATTTAATATATGCACTTCCTTTTCTATCTGGCCAGAAAAAGAATCTGT
>Ga0272440_1003343_pt1 | contig 12026 bp, 5 predicted proteins | sample SSMMMBAug17_FD_192440 | JGI IMG/M metagenome (GOLD analysis project Ga0272440, IMG submission 192440) | Marine sediment archaeal communities from Little Sippewissett salt marsh, Falmouth, MA, United States - SSM-MMB-Aug17 | ecosystem: Environmental > Aquatic > Marine > Wetlands > Sediment ... | reverse complement strand
ATTAAACACTTCAAGTCCCTTTAGGGACGACACAGGAATAGCCTGGAGTTTCAACTCCAGGCGGGAGAACATTTTTAGTTGATTTTACTTTTATCTACCCGAAAATTTATGATCGCTTACTTAACAGAGTGTACCCACATCGGTAAAATATATTTTTGGTGTCTTGACAAGTCGCTTACCGTCCTTCAGAAGTGTTGTTTTACCTGATTGACGAGGTCCGGTCAGTACTACAGCTGGAAACTCAGAGGCAGCCTTTTTGAGGACTGGTTCCAATGGACCTTTTTTATAATTAACAGAACTCATAAAAATCCTCCCGGGTGAACATTATGCATTTTGAATGCATAATGTCAAGTGGGCTTCAGTGATTCCCAAAAATAAATATACCCCAAATAATACATGTTACTCATTGTATGAAAATATTCCTGAGCAGACGTTCAATAAAGGGCTCCCAACCAGATATTGAGTTTGGCATAAACATCACAATTTTTTCTAAACATCACGAATAATAGAATTCTTCGTTTGAATACCAGAGAATGTCGATTAGGCTGTAAACCTCATTTTTCGATCAGTTTTAGCTCCTGCCTTAGTTTTTCAATAATTTTTTTTTGTTCAGCCAAAGCATTATCTTTTTCTGCTATGGTATTATTTTTTTCTGCTATGGTATTATCTTTTTCTGCTATGGTATTATTTTTTTCTGCGATAGCTTCATTTTTTTCTTCAATTACACGTTCTAATGACTGTAATTCTTCAATTATTTCATCTTCAGCTTCCATTTGTTGTCTTATTTCGTTGTTTGCCATGGCCATATGTAAACGTCTGATTATGGGTTTAAATTTATCAGGATAATTTGATTCGCTTATGAGTAATATATGTTCATCTGAAACGATTAAGCTTTGATCAAATATGGCAAGCATTTGTTCTAACTCTGTTTGCTTTTTTGAGTTAAGTTCCGGAATAACGATCACATAACTATTATGTGTCAGACTTTCTATAAATGGTTCCTGGCCTTCAAGAATTTCTCCTGTAATTCCATTTGTGTATTGACGCTTTACCTTAATAACTGGAATATTAAAATTATCCAGCTCGTGACCTAAAAAATATATTGTTAAAATTGGAAGAGCTCTTTTTTTCTCTTTTTTCTTTCCTGTTTCTTTTGAATAATAAATATTTGTGGCTTTTTTATACTGTTCTCCTAAATAACGCCTAAAGCGAATTATATCTGTTGAATACTTAGCTTTTTGTATTTCAATAATGACCTGTTTGTAGGAGTTATCTGAGAGGCGAATTTTGGCAGAAAAATCCAGTCTATAAACAGTTAGTGAGCGATTTTCAATGATGATTGTATTTTCTTGTGGAGAAAATTCAAGACTTTCTATTTCTTCATCAATAATCGTAGATAAAATGAGTTTGGCAATATCAGGATCTTCCATTAAAAATTTAAAAACAACATCATATATAGGATTGGCAATTTGTGTTTTCATGATATAAACCTCCTTTCAAATCCAATAAATTTGATTTGTTTTCATTAACAGCTTTCATGCGGTTTTTACCTCATTTAGGCCTTGATCCATTGTTTCGGCCAATTCTTTTGGATGACCATAGGAGTCCACATCTTTAGATGTGGGCGTGATGTCCAAATCTAAAGATGTGGACTCCAGTTGTTCAAAAATACAATTGATAAACAATGGCTGAAACGATGTTAAAGGTATTGATTCTATATTCGACATCCTTTCCTGTAAAGAATAGAATAAAAACCATGCAATTTGCAATCTAAATTTTCTTAACAGCTAATAGATATGCCCTTTACTTTTTATTATTTGTTTTATTCTCAAATAAAAAATCCATCATTCCAAAAAGTGATTCATCAAACTTCCACTGTATACCAAGCCTTATGCCTTGTGCATAATATCGTTCGCGGTCCAAATCCCTGTCTTTAAATCCTTTCAGGTTATATCCAAATGCAAAACGTAGATTTTTTTTGATCAGGTAATTGGCACCAATGCCTGCTGAATATCGGATGGAATCATCAACATCGGTCATTAAACTGCCGCATCGAAAATCCAGACCCCATCGGGGTAATAACTGAAAAAGAGCACGAAATCCAAGGAGTTCAGTGGAAGAGTGAAATGTAATATCATCATGATGTTCAATCTGCCATTTTGATGCAATACGACCTGAGAGTATTAACTGCCTGTTAAACTGGTAATTGTGATGAGATGAAACCAAATGAACCTCGCGTTTGTTGATTTCATTGATGTTTTTTTCTTCTATATATTTGTATAAGCCTAAAAAGTGATATTTGTTGTGAAGCCTTGGTCTGTAAGCCGCACCAAGTGACAGTGCCTGACGCAATTTATCCGGTTGATCTTTAAAATCTTCAATAGATATGTCTTCATGGACTAATGTTGTCCAATCGACATTTAACCTTGTTGCATGAGAGGCTTTGATTCGATAATAATCATTCTTTGATTGCTGCCGGGTTTCAAAGCGTGCTGATGTTTTTGCGTTTTTATTTCGTTTGTCTAACACGCCTAAGGAAAAAGAAAAAGAGCCGCCGGTTTCAGGGCCTTGATGCGTATAAATGTATTCTGCGTTGGGAGAAATGCTCAGTCCTTTTTTTATATTAAAGGTATTTCTAATCCCTGACACACTTTCCATTTCACGTCCATCAATTCCCCCACGTATTCGATGTTCTGCATAGGTTTCTGTTGAAGGAAGCAAGCCGGTGGTAATGCCAAATTTCGTATTTGATTTGCTGACATCACTGCTCAAGGAGTTGATGCCCGAAAGGCTGTTAATATGTTCGTATTCACTATAAAATTTGGTTTTTTTATACACTTCATAACTGGTTCCTAATTTGTAAGAATGCCTGTCACTTTGGGTAAAATCCTGTTCTATTTCGCCATAAAGGTTGCCATTTTTTTTCATAAATAAGAACTGATAATCTGCCCGGGCGCGGATAAGATTCATATCGGCATTATCAGCAGTATTGTATTGTCTAATGTGTCGGTAGCCTAACTCAGTTTTCAGCTTTTTTGATTTTCTGATAATAGAAATCATTGCTGATTGTGATTTTTCATCACCCACTAAATTTTCACTGTGTAAAATTTCACCTTTGAATGAATACTTTTCAAAGGGATGAATATTAAATTCGGTTTTTAACTCTTGTTTACCAGGCGTAATTGATGAATGTTTACTAACAAAACCTTCCTGAGCATTAATAAATTGAACATTAGAATCAACGTATTTGTTCCATTTACTGTTTATTTTAATCTTTGTTGCCATTCCACTTTTTGTATCCGACTGCTTATGACTCATATGAGCCATATCAAGAACCAACTGATGTTTATCGGCTAACTTATAATCAGCAAAGAATGATTCGCAGGAATTGCCATCATCAGGATGATCATCAAGTGACCATGCCGCTCCAAGTTTAAAATTGGGGAACAAATTATACGACAGTCGGGTTCCGAAAATAAAATAAGAATCCACTTCTGTTTCCGAGGTATAGGTTACTCGAATAAATCTGGGATTACTGTTGTCATCATAGGAAGGAATGACTTCATAAAATGTAATATATCCGGAAAAAGAATCGATGGTATAATCTTCAAATCGTTTTAATTTTTTGGTTGCGACAATGATTCCGGGATTATCTCGACTTCGTACAATAATTTCAATGGTTTCACTATTGGGTTCAATGGGGAAGCCATTCAATCGATAGTATGTCGCTGTTCCATTGGCTCTAAGCTCTTCAGTGGCAATATGGTAATCCGATTGAGAAATAAATGCTGTTGCAAGGGTTTTGTCTGTTTCATATCTGGCATTGGCACCATTTAACACCATTTGAAATCTGTTTAATCGTTCATTTCGATGGGTATCTGTTTCAAAATCCCCCCACATAATGCTGCTTTTGTTTTTTTCAAGTTTCACATAAAGCTTGCCAGTACTTTGTGCATCAAAGCCTTTAATTGAAGCATCTCCATAGATGGGATAATAGGCATTGGGATCAATATCTCTGAAAAGTCTGGTGTCATCATTTTTGCTGGAATCATAGGCAAATGTTAAAAGAATATCGCCCTTTATCTTTCCTTTTAAATACACCGCAACTCTTTTTGATATATTTAGTTTTTCATCAAAAAGATCATCAGATGCTGTTGGTTCAATTTCATCAGTGGATAGATCGTTATAATGAAGGGCGACATCCACCAGACCAACAGCAATTAAGGGGCGCATGGGTTGAACAAAGGTGATGGTTGTTTCATCTTTCATGGTAGCGCCTGAACTTGCCTTAATGATAACCGAACCTGTTTTATCAGAGCTTCGTAAATGAATAACCGCCTTGCCATTTTTTAAACGCATTTGATGACCCGGTGTGTTTTCTTGAATGTCGGTTTCCAAAAAGGTGCCATCTGAAGCTTCCATGGTGACAAAATAGATGCCGCTGGCAGGCAGATCATTGGCATCTTTGATATGAACATGAATGGGTAAGATAGATTTTCCACTGTCTGCATCAAGGATAGTTGATTCAGGAAGAATGCTTAATGTTTCAGCTGTTCCGGGATATAAGACTGTTTTTTTAGCTAACACACGTCTGTTGCCAAACATGTCCTTTCCTTCAATTCGAATGTCATTTTTTCCAGGCAAGAGATTCACCCCATAATAGGCCAGTATTTGAGCTCTTTGAGATGTATTTTGTACCTGTTCTCCAAGATGCGATGATTTTAGGTTGACATCGTTGACAATTAACTCAGGGGTAATGTCAGAAATGACCGCAACAATGAATTTATTATTCCTGACAATATCGCCTTGTGGCCAAATCCATGTTCCTTTTTCAGCCATTTGTTTGGTTACAGTTTGAGCCGCTTTAGAAACCATTTTTGATGGGCCAATACCTGTATTTGGTGACGTTGTTGATGGGCCAACACCTGTTTTTGGTGACGTTGTTGTTGCCTGCTCACTGTTATGATCGTGATGGGTTTGATCGGTTTCTGTGAGTGCCTTATTATCTTGCTGGCTTGCATTTTTTTTTAATTTTTTTTGCCAAATATCCTGTTGTTTATCCGGATATGCCTGGCCATTGGATAAATCACCATCGGGTCCGGAAATTCGATTGTTTGTTGATGGAGTAGATGTATTTATTTTTTGATTGAGTGCTTCTTCCAGAACCCAATCACCGCGAATATTATCATTTCTTGCTTTTATTTCAGTGATAACCTTTTCTTTTTGATTACAGGGACAAAAAAATGCAAAATCGGCGCGATAAAAATCGCCATCAGATAAATCTACAAATGTTGAATATTGGTCAGCAGCCTGGTCAATATCGGTCAGTTTTAAGGTCAATTCTTTTGGAATGGTTGTGCGATCAATTTTAAGAACATGGAGCCCTGGCTCTAAGCCATATAAACTAAACTGACCATTTTCATCGGAAATGACCCATGTTCCATCTTCAAGAAAGAGTTTAACGCCTCCAATAGGCCATTCACTATGGGTTTGTTGTGAATCGCAATCAGAGTCCATAAATAATTTACCAAATAGAATCGCCTGATCACTAAAAATCCCTTGTTGCTTAATCTCAACCTGAACTTTTGATACGGGTGAGTTATAGGTCTTTCCATTGGATGCCAGACCTGTAATATATGCCGCATTGATGCCATTTCCATCTAAAGCGCCAGGTGTAACACGTATGGCATAGGTTAAGATCAGCGCTTCTTCAAACTTATAATTATTCACCTGAAAGGATACAAGCGAGTTATCGTCAGTAATCGAAAAAGGGACTTTATTTTGATTGATTTCAATGGATGCACTATCATGCACATATTTAAAACCAAAAGGGAGGTGATCCATAATGGTGGCTGTTTGCAAATCAACAAAAAGATCATTGGTGACTTTTATGGTATAAAAAACAATATCTCCCACCATTGCTGTTGAGACATTTGATGATTTTTCCAATGCCAAAATCCCTGGTAAAATATTAATTTTGGCATTGGAAGGTTTGGCTTTGATCATTCGATCATCATAAAATTTGGCTGTTGCGGTTGCGATATTATTGCCATCTCCAAGAAGGGCATCGGCGTTCACATTTAAATCATAGGTTAATATTTTTTCCTGATCGATATTTAGATTGCCGATTTGAAAGGTTAACTCTGTTTTATTCTCTAAAATATTCTGTTGAATCACCGGGTCTTTGACTAACCGATTATCAATTTGGCTGCTTCCGGTGACATATTCAAAGCCATCGGGGATGGTGTCGATAATTTCTGTGTCTTTAAGATCTGATTCCGAATGATTACTCACTTTGATAGTATAGCGTGTATGATGTTTTATATTCACTGCTTGTTGGCCGGTTGATTTTTGAATAATAATGCCTTGCCTGATATCTATTTTCGATGGCGATACATTTGATTTAATAATGGCCGCTCCGCCTGAGGTGGCATCCGCCTGGGCAATATTTGTATTGATTCCAACCGGAGTATTTTCAGAAACACTGAGGGAGTACCGAACAATGACTTCCTGATAACTGTCTAATTTTCCGATGGTAAATACAAGATCAGGACTTCTGTTATCGTACTGATAAAAAGCGGCATCGCCATTGATGGGGTCATTTGCAGCGTTGCCATCAATAAAAGTAGAATCTGTTTCATAAGCAAATCCTTCGGGAAGCCAATCATAAAGTTTTGCATTCATGAGAATGGCATCAGTATGGTTTTTAACCCTGACTTCATAAGAAACTGTGCCACCAATATAGGTATAAGTATCATTCGTTGTTTTGGTAATTTCGAGCATATCTCCCATGCCACAAGGGTCAATGGGAATATCGACTTTCAATGCACTTTTTGAACTTCCAATTGAAAATACTCCGGATAAAAGAACCTGATTTTTATATCCATCTTTGCCATATGATGTTTGACTGACATCTGGCCAGGCATAACTCATCATACTTGCTGGTTTTTGTGATGGAAAAGCATAATTGTCATTGGGTGGCGTCACTGAAAAATAGTATCCATCATAAGGTGCAATATCTGTAAACTGGAACCGCCCCTTACTGTTTGTCAGTTCTTCTGTAATAAGATTTCCTTTTGTGTCAGTTGGTTGTTCATTATCCAGTCGATGAATCCTCACCTGTGCACCTTCAACAGGATCTAAAGAAATTGAATCAAACACATGACCAAAAGGTTCAATCGCAGCCAGGTCTCTTAATTCTCCGACAACAGGATCTTCAATAATACAAATAAGGGCATCAATGGGCTTGCTATAAAGGTAACAAGGGCGACCTTCCACACACATTCGTTTTTCCCTTCGCCTTCCTTGTGATTCATCAACAAGTATGAGAGGGATTTTACTTCTAAATATGCAGCTATTCAGACCGGTTTCATACAGTGTTATTTCAATGCTATCATGAGTTTCATTCGATTCTACGATGGCTTGAATGATTTCTTTTTCATAAACCAATTGATTAAAACTGCTTGATTTGACTTCAACATAGACATCATCTTTTTCAGGCTGATACTTGGGAGATGATTCCAGGTGATAGGATTGCACATGATTCAGATTTGAATCAATAAAACTGATTTGTGCGGTATCATGGCTTCTTATTCTATTGCAGGTTTCATTGCTTTTAAATTCAAATGTACCATCACCATCAAGATCAATTCCTGCTTGATTGGTTATGATGGTGCCATCGGTTATATTTTCAGACACTTCAAGGTTAAAAGACAATAAGCCGCTGGTATTTGTGGAAAGGCCATTATTCATCATTAAGAGGCCGATCTTTTCAACATAATCCTCGCCATTCCAGCTTTCAAATGGTATCCATACATTTTTTGGTGTGAGTACAGGCCTGATCAATAATATTGCATTTACCGGTGCAAATTTAATTTCTTTTTCATTTGATAAAATCGTATTAGGGGGAATATTGCCTTCAAGTAAAACACCTTTTTGAAGCATCGTGATATCATTTTTTAAAATTGAAATCTCACGTTCTTCAGGATCAGCCAGACCAATATTGCTAAATTCAATTGAAAAATGAATCGATTCTCCGGATTCAACATATTGGTCGCAATTGGGAGTATGATTAATTCCTATCCGAATCAAAGCATCCAGGGTGATGGTCACTGTATCAAAATTGTCATCAGAAACCTTGTTATCAGACATTGATACAGCAGACACAATCCAGTTTGCTGATGCCTCGTTTCTTGCGCCACCAGGTATAGTAATGCCAATAACCAGATGGATAAAATCATCTGGTTGTATAACACTTGTTTGGGATATGGCAGATTCCCCCGGATCTATTTGACCATTATTATTTTGGTCAAATATGATTTGAATAAGCTCAGAATCAAAGTCATCGTCTTGAAGATCTGAAACTTTTATTTGATAGGAATCTTCTGCATTACCTGTATTTTTGAGAACATGCGAAAAATTGACAAAACTGCCAGGAACACCATTCTTACGCTGACTTTCCATCAATTGTAAGGCATAAACAGGCGTAACAGTTATCGTACCAACATTAGATTCAATTCGCCCGCCAACACCTGACGCTGTATCGTAAAAGGTAGCTGTTGCGTAATTGGTAATGACAGTACCAGCCGGTGTTTCACAAAGTGCATCATTTGCAAAGCAGCAGAAGATTAGCCATAGCCCAATCATATATGAATAGCATTTTGGCATCATATATTGTGGCCAGATTCATTTAAAAGGCTGGTTAAAATAACCAGCCTTTTTTTTGTTAATAAATAAACAATACTGCTACTTTACACGCGTGGAGAATCTCAATGTTGCCTTATCACCAGGACTAAAGCTTCCGCCTTTGTTTTTTTGTGCGTTTTTTCCCATGTAAAAGTACAGGGTATCATCGTCAAATCTTGCAAAATATCCATCTTGATGATTTTCTAGGTCGTCTGCATCAGTTAAAGGACTTAATGTAATGACTGGTGCATAAGCGGTGCTTGCATCTCCAAAACCTGCAACCATTGATCCTGCTTCATAGGTTGTGTATGAAGGCACTGTATCTCTGACAATGACGTCATCAAGAATAGCGGTACCCGCATTTGAAACAACGACCTGCCAAACAACACATCCATTGGGTGGCACACCGGTTGTTGGGCTTTGAGATAAATCTTTATCAGGAACCCCATTACAATCTAAGTCAGCAGCAAGGGTTTTAACCAATCGCAACTGACCCAAAATAACTGTACTTTGATCAACAGCCTGAGCTTTATTGGCGCCTTTATTAAATATTGCAGCTACTGTCAAAACATCGGTTGTGCCATCAGGTGCACTTGATGGCGCATAAACAACAGTGCTTATCGGCAATTGTTCTCCAGGATGAAGAACAATTTTACCTGCACTGTCAGGCAGTCCTGTATTACCAAAAACTTGAAAGGTTGTTTCTCCGGCAGCATTAATAAAGTAAACATTATCTGAACCGGTAAGTGTACTAAATGGTTTATCAGGTGTGCCATTGCCAGTGGTATCAACTAATACACTGTTTCCCCATCCTGATGTTTTCAGGCTATTTGCCCCGGAAAGAGTGAACGATTCAATTGTATTTCCATCATTTCTTAATGTATGAAGATAACTAATTGAACCGCCGGGTTGAATCTGACCCGCCTGATTGGGTACAATACTGATATCCTCAATATCGTTCACATCAACAGCATCCATTTTAATATCAGTTGCGCCAGTATTTAAAGATTCTACTTTAAAGAAAAAAGCATAGTCACCATCAGCGTCATTATTTCCATCAACAAAATCAAGCGTTCCATCGCCATTTATGTCTGCAATATAGTTTGCCGGGCTTTTGGTGGCATCTGAAGGTATAAAAATGTGAACATGAAAGGTTGCAGATTCCCCCCCTGGAATTGCCGGAGTGTTCGTAATAACGTTGTCATTATCATCATGAAAGACATATGACCAACCATCAGGCAGTGGGCCAAGTGTTGTGCCATCCCAGGAAGTACCAATTAAAAATCTGAAAGAATCTGGTACACCGGAGTCATTTTCTATACTAAAATAAAATCTTGCATTCGATCCAACATTCACTTCAAAAAGTTGTACAGGCGACAAACTTCCAGGAATGTATTCATGTAAATTTTCCGAAGGATTATTATCAGAAGAATCCAATTTTGGTGTGGAATTATTGGATAAGTCACAAGCAGGTGCAGTTATATTCATTAATGTTTCATTTACAGTGTCTGACGCGTTTTCACTTGTTGACGACTGTGCAGTTAAAAGCGCATTAAATGGGCCATTATTCCCCGCCTGATCACCATCATAAGCACCTGATGGTAACTTTGCTTTTACAACAATAGCTACAGATTCGCCATGCCCAACAGGACCTGTATCCATGTTGCCATCACCATTTGAATCCAGAAAAGCTGTTCCACCTTGATGCCAAAAACTAAATACAGTTCCCACAGGAAAATTATTTTTTGTACTTGAATCAATAATCAGTTCATACACATCTGTGACATTTCCCTGATTTGTTAATGTATTATAAAACAAAACCTGTTCGCCAGATGCTGCGACATTAACTTGTTGAACATCATTTAAAGTATTGTCATCATCGCCACCATCATTTAAGCCTAAAGATCCACCCATACCCGTGTCATCTATTTTTACTGAATAAGTTGCTTCAACTAGTTGAATGGTTGTATTTGAGTCAAGAATTTCTCCTTCATCATTGGTATCCCCATCATTATTAACATCACCAATGACAGTAGCAAAATTATGTATTTCATCATAGGCAAGAAGGGTGTCTTTTATTGGAACTGTATATGTAAAAGAAATGGTTGTATTTATTGGAAGCATATCATCATGTCCTCTAATACCATAATCGCCTGTAACACCATCGTTGTTAACATCATCGGTAGCCATCGGGGCAAAGCCTTCAATCGTATCTTCATTAACAGTCCCACTCTGACTTCCTTCGTCAGTATCATTTGGTGTGTCAATAAATGATTCACTGCTTCCAGTGCTAACCAGAACAATATCACTGATATCATCAATATCAAACTTAGTTAAATCTAAAACGTCTCTATATTCAAGGTTATATGCAGCATTTTGGCCAGTATTTGTTACAGTAACAACATAGGTTATGGTATCATCTGTGATATCACCATGAGTATTTTGATGATTATAAGTCGATCCTTTATTGATTTTGAGAACCGCATTTGAGGTCAGTTTAACTTTATCTTCATTTGTGCCTTCAGTGGCATCAAAACCATTTCCAGTGGTAATGTCATCAACTATCCCATTTGTTGGCACCACTTCTAATGTAAACCCAAGAAGCTGATCTGTTCCCGCAGTTCCGGGAATAGAAGCCATAACAACAAGACCGACTTCCTGATCGGCTTCAACATCAATGGTTCCTGAAGTACCGATCAATGAAATTTGATCTTCACCATCATTAACAATACCATTATGATTTTTATCATGGTAAACTGCTAAATATTCAAAATCAGTATCATCCTGGCCGGTTACAGACTCTGAAAGGATTATGGTATATGTATCTTTACCATTACCTGTATTCCTTAGCGTATGAGCAAAGTTAAGTGCCTGACCGGGCGCCCCTGTTTGTTCATTGTCTGATCCAAGGGATGCAGCAAATATTTGAGTGACCTTAATTGTCCCCATGTTTGATTGGGCAATATACTCATTATTGTTTTGATCAACGTATGTTGCTGTTGCCTGGTTTTGAATGACTTGACCGGCGGGCGTGCCGATCGCAAAGCCATTCGTTGATGAAAGCAACAACGCAGTTGCAATGATTAAAAGTCTTGCCATTGTTTTTGACAATAAATGGTTGTTCAAGTAAGCTTGTTTTGTCGTGGTTGACATTTTTTCCTCCTTTTAATTAATTAATTTTTACACGATAAATATATTGTTGAATACTTTTGGGTTTAATGGGATCGTTGGATAACCATTTTACATTGGTATATTGCTCCGGTGGTATGACAACTGTTTTTTGTTTCCCATTGCTCATCTTTTTGACCCTTTTGACCGGCTCTTTTTCCCAGGTTTTGCCA
>Ga0272440_1003342_pt1 | contig 12027 bp, 2 predicted proteins | sample SSMMMBAug17_FD_192440 | JGI IMG/M metagenome (GOLD analysis project Ga0272440, IMG submission 192440) | Marine sediment archaeal communities from Little Sippewissett salt marsh, Falmouth, MA, United States - SSM-MMB-Aug17 | ecosystem: Environmental > Aquatic > Marine > Wetlands > Sediment ... | reverse complement strand
GTGTCCTTTCGGTAAGCATGGGTTATTTTATGTTTTTTGCCTATTTGACAGAATTCCGCTTGCTAACGCGCGCGGCTCTGATTCGTTAATATATGCTTGTTAACAGAGCCGCGCGCGTTAGCAAGCGGTTTGTAATTAATGCCAAAATTTTATATGTCAAGGCATGCTTACCGAAAGGACACGATAAACTGAATTAATTTATCACCAAATTTTAATCATTGGTTTCAGCTCAAACCGCCTAAAGGCGGAACTACAAACTGGAAATAAATTCTCCAACTTTTTTGTGTTGCACCCAATTCTACTTTGGTAGACTAATATTTAAAATTCTGAAATAGAACATAATGCCCTTCGGACAAAAAAAAATTAATTGTTCTTAAATAAATAATAACTTAGTGTATTTCAAATAGATAAATTCCGCCTAAAGGCGGAACTACGAACTATTTTTTTTTCTTGAACTTATCTTAAGTTTAAAATATTGAGAAAATAAAAAGCAAGATATGTTCCAGTTTAAAAATAATAATTAAATAGTATAGGAATTTCCATTTTTTTGACAAAATTTTAAAGGAAAATTAAAAATTCCCGGGTGATTTCCGAAAGTAAATAGTATGTTGAGGAATGATTTTGATATGGTAACCTGATCCAAAATCTTTATGACTAAATCAGTAGTTATCAATTCATTTAAAATTTTGGTTCCTCGTTATATTGAGTGGGTAATGGACGTATGTACAGGTTGGGTGAAAAATTATCCAAGCGCTGAAAGCGCAAATTAATATAGCCCAGGGCGAAGCTCTTGGAAATGATTTACAAGAATCTTAGCCCTGAAAGGGCGTAATATTAATTGATTTCATTTTTTAATTCGCCCTTACAGGGCTAAAAATTGTGGTTTTATATCACCCAGGGCTCCGCCCTGGGCTATGTTAATTCGCGCTTTCAGCGCTTGAAATAGTTTTCCCCAACCTGTAGATACGCCCATTACCCACTCAATATAACGAGGAACCAAAATTTTTATGCTGTTTTAAGCTTTTTTTTGAGTGGACAGTGGACTCAGTGTATTTAGCGGGCTGAAAAACATAATTTTTTATTGCCCACTAAGTCCACTAAGTCAGTCTATTTTAAAATGGCCAGGGTATTGGAAATAAATCATCCATAAAGTCAGCGATTGCGCCTGCAGAGTACCCTGCATATTTGAGTGCATTTTCAACACCATCTTCTCCTAAATTGTATACATTTTTGATAGCATCTCCAACTTCGTCTACTGCATAACCAGCTCCTTTGAGGGCTGATGTAACTCCTTCAGCTCCTAGACCATATGCATCTTCAAGAGCCTCTCCGACTTCTTGGGCAGCATAACCAGCACCATTGAGTGCTTCTGCTGTAACATCTGCAGTAAAACCATACGCATCTTCAAGTCCTCCGGCTATTTCTTTTACTCCCTGACCAACAGTTTTGCATGCATTAATAGTTTCTTCTGCTGCTGCTCCATATACAAGTTTAGCAACATGTGCAACTGCTTCACCAGCTTCTATCACACCATTTGCTATAGCATTTGCCCATTCAAGTAAATTTGAAAAAAGACTTTTGAATATCTCATCTGCATTGTTAATTATTTCCTGCTGAATAATTTCTAAAATATCTTTAAAATCAGAAGGCGAATTATTAATCTCAATTGCAGGCACTGAAACTGATATACCCCATAATGTAAAACTGCCATTAAGAATCATTTTAAAAGATGGCGATGAAGTAATTGTGAGTACTGTTGAAGTGTCCATTCCTACATCAACTAACGAAATATTATTACATACCTTTATGCCAAAAACATAAATAGGACCTGTATCAAGATTAAGTCTGAATTCAATATTTCCTGAGCCCTGCAATCTTTCGTTTCCATAACTGCATTTAAGCCTTGTGGTCAGGATTGAGGCATAATCATCCTCAAGAAGGAAATTGAAACCAGAATCGTCTGCCTTTATTTGCAGTTCTTTAGTTATTCCAAGCAGATATACTTTGCTTGCTATATATAATTCCGGAATACTGTTTGTTCCGATTTGCAGATGCATGTTTGGATTTAAATCTCCTTCTTTGCCTTCAATCTTGAATATGTCTGAGAGATTAATTTGATCCATAAAACCGTCCGCAAGTATATTGTCTGAAGCTACATTGATATTGACTTGCGACTGCCACCCCCAGAAATCAGCAGTTCCTTTGACTGTCACACCTACCTGCTCAAATACAAGGTTTCCTATTTTTGTAGGAGCCGGAACAATATTAATATCAACATCTTTTAAGGATACATCAATTATTTTGTTTAAAATATCTCTTACACCTGACGGCACAGCCTGATATGCAATAAATGCCAGAGGTGCCATGAATACCAAAATATCAAGTATTGATATTTTAGCTGTTTTTAACATGATTACGAATTGATCTGGATCATTAATATCTATTAATATTGCTGAACTGCCATCTATATTACCAATAGCCACATCTCCGGCAAAACCAATATTGTCAATCCATGGGGGAGCATAAGAAAAGCCAATCTGTGCTGCAAGATTTCTGATGATAATTCCAGGAATCCCAAAAGGCTCTCGCCATTGTGCACCACCACTTCCGGTTTTGTTCAACGTATATGAGGCAGTTATTGATTCAGTCTCAAGTTTGACAGCACCGGTAAAATAAAGGGCTTCAGCATTTGCCCATGACATTGAGAGCAGCATTGTGTTTGCAATAGTTATTGAAGGTTCTGGAGGAGTACCTGATATTTCAATGGCAATTTCTGAATCTATATATTTGACATTAAGAATATCACCTCCATCGATTATTGTTTTTTCAGTCTTTAACGCAGCTTTTACAATATACTTGAATCCTGTGGCAATTGTAGACATCGCTGCCTGGCAGGACAGTTTATCTGCTCCAATCATATCTATCATGAATTCAAGCATCTTATTAGTATTTCTCAAGATCGGAATATCACCATAAGCATTAAAGCCTTTTATAATAAAGAACGACAGACTTTTATCGCTGTAAACGTTTTCCGAAGCAAGTACAATTGCAGGAGATTCCAGATTAAGCCAATCTACTATTGGCACATCATCTGGAAAAACTTCACTGAGTCCCCACGAATGGTCAGGAATAATCTTTAAAACACCAGTTGGTTTTCCGCGATTATTAATAAAAAGTTCAAGTTTAACAGTAACAGTTTCAAGGCCAAAAAGACTTGTTCTACCGATCAGTCTCAGCCCTATCTGCCCTTTTTCTTCTGGCTTTTGTATATTTCCACCCAGGTTACCAATAACCTGCAATTGTGCTTCAGATATTTCAATAAAAGAAAGATCAATACCTATGAGATTTCCAAATATATCAAAAGGACCAAGTAAAGAACTGTCAATTTTCAAACTGCCTTTTGGAATTCCACTTGCTTCATTATTAATGGCGTCTGTTATTTTTTCACCCAGCGTCTTAAATGGCTCGGGTAATTGGGATACATCTATATCCAGCAATTCATAAGTTTCAAGTGCAAATGAATCAGGATCCGGCAATTTATAAGAATCAGGTATTTTTGAGACAAAAACCGCTTCCAAAAGGCTAATGTCATTGGCAAACAACCAATTTGCACCAAAAATTTTACCATTGTTGGAATTTGAGGTGAAATCTTTTGCAACATTATTTACAACAGAGTCAAGTGGGTAGTATGCTGTAAGACCATCTTCTTCGCCTGTCAGCTTAGTACTCATGTTTGTTTTGATCTCTTCGTTGGTACGAACTATGTTCCATATACGAATTTCACAAATCTGTCCCTTAAAATAATTGCCATTAAAACATCGTCCTATGTTTATGAAATCTGTTCCCTGAAATGCAGAATGACCATTTGAAGAGTTATCCAGCTCTCCATTTACAAATATTGCCTGCTCTCCTTTATTTATGTCATATCGCCATGCAATATGATACCACTTGTTTTCAGAGATAACAGTATTGCTTCCAATATCATTTGCGTAAAATCCCATATACGGCCTGTCATTACGTATAATCAGGTGCAGTCCAATATTTTCACCATAGGCATCAGTGCCGAACAAACATAAATCACCGCCTGACTTTTTTATTTTTATCCATGCTTCTGCTGTAAAATCATGATTTGTAAATCCTAACTCAGAAGCAGGGCAAAGACAGATATAATCACCAGCACCATCAAAATCCAAAACAGGATTTCCAAGCATTTTAATTGGCAAATCTTTAGATAAATACCAGCTTGCTCCATGAATAATGCCATCATTTGCTCCTGAACTCAAATCCTTAGCAACAAGTCCTGCATAATCATCAAACCGCCAGTAACCAACAAGTCCGGTTTCATCGCCTTTTAATCTGTGATTCATAGTATTTTTAATTTCTTCTTCAGTACGTGCAAAATTCCATACACGAACTTCGGTAATCTCTCCATTAAAATAACGTCCATTAAAACAACGCCCAATATTGACTGTATCAGTTCCCTGAAATGCATCATGTCCGGTTTCATGATTATCTAAAATGCCGTTCACAAATATAGATTGGGTTCCTGTACTTTTCTGATAAGACCATGCCAAATGATACCATTTTTTTTCTTCAAGAACAGTATTACCAGACAAATCATTTGCATAAAAGCCCATATATGGTTTTTTATTTCTTATTATCAGGTGCAGTCCCATATTCACTCCAGTTTCATCAGTGCCGAAAATTGAAGTATCCTCGCTGAATGCGTTTACTTTAATCCATGCCTCGGCAGTAAAATCATGATCTCTAAAATAAAGACTGGATCCTGAATAAAGCGTTATATAATCATCAACTCCATCAAAGCTTATAACCGGCTTTTGTATTTGAGAATCAACAAATATTTCTGAAGGTGTGAGTGCACGATTGTGGAGGCGAACATCAGCAATGGAGCCATTAAAAAAGCCAGTATTCTCTCTTTTATCAGCTCCAATATATGAATAAATGTCAGCATTAAGTTCGACTCTGCCTGAAGACTTTCCGATTTCCTTATTGTCTATATAGACTATGCCTCCATTGCCTGTTTGAACTGCGGCTAAATAATGCCAATTGCCGTCATTATATGTTTCTTCAGAAATAACAGCCCATTTGTCACCATCTTTGTAAGTAGAAAATTTCAACTTACCATCTACTAATTGAGCCATATATCCACCATTGATTCCGCCAAAGGTTTCTGATGCTCTCTGCTGTATAATCACTTGTGTTGATAAAGAAGTGGTTTTGAATCTAAAAAATATGGTAAAATCTCCAGATCCACCTAAAATCCTGTTGCCAATATCTATATAATCATCTGTTCCATCAAATTGATATACCTTATCATTATCACCTGAAGGATCAATAACAGAAATTGCTCCATACACAGTGCCATGACGATTATTGCCACTGGCATCCCTGGCATTTTCTTTAAGAGGATAAAAGGCGGCCAGGGTTTTGCTCTGATATAACTCCTGAATTTCAGAATCAGAAAGAGTATTGTTATAAATCTCAATTTGAGTTATTATCCCTTTAAGACATTCATTTTCTGTAAATCTCGACATAAAAGTAATATCATCACTAAAGTTTGTTGAAGCTTCAATATATAGATGAACCCATTCTCCTTTTGGAATTATATTATAATCACATGTTTCTTGTTTTACACCATTAACGAACATTTTTTGCCAGCCAGAACTAGAACCGCCTGTACCAATCCATCCTTCAGATAATCCTTCTCTGGCATCTAATAAATAATGCCAGTTGATTTGCCCATCCGGTATTTTGACCCACATGGAAATTGATCTTGCGTTGTTGATTTTCGGCACTTTCAAATAATCATTAATGCCGTCAAACAAATATGCACCATTTGGATTGCCTGAAAAATCAGGTACAGGAGCTGCACCATATATAATGCCATTTAGATGATTTTCACTGGCATCAAGGGCATTTCCCTTTAAAGGATAACAGGCTGCCAATCTTTTGGTCTGGTATAAGTCTTGAATTTCGTCTATTAAAAGAGGGCGGTTATAAATTCGGATTTCGCTGATGGTTCCTGCGAGAAAATTTTCTTTGCTGATGCTCGACATAAAAATTAATTCATCAGTAAAGTTTGATAACGCTTCAAGATAAAGATGCACCCATTCTCCTTCTGGAATGTCTGCATAATGACTTTCATTGCCATATTTTTTCCTGTTAACGTACAATGTTTCCCAGCCTGTACTATAGTAAACAGCACCATCCCATTTAATCTGCATATTTTTATTGTTTGCTGCATCAATGAAAAAACGACTGGTTTGACCAGATGGAATATTAATCCACATAGAAACAGATCTGATATTATTTATTTCTGGTAATTTTAAATAATCATTTACTCCATCAAATTGATATGCATGATCTGGATTGCCTAAAAAATCAACCACAGGAGTTGCACCTTGTATCATACCATGAAGTTTATTGTCACTGGCATCATTGGCATTTCCAGATAAAGGGTAATGGGCAGCCTGTCCATTGTTTAGCACATGTATTTCTTGTATTTCAAATTCAAGAAGAGCACGTTTATAAATGCGTATATTGGTGATAGTGCCTATAAAATAGTCAGTATTATCTCTTATATCTGCTCCAATATATGAACAAACGTTTGGATCAAGATCAACCTTGCCTTCAGAGCTGCTGATTGGATTCTCATTGTCAATATATATTTTACCGCCATCTCCTGTTTGAACAGCGGTTATGCAATGCCATTTTCCATCATTATAATTTTTTTCAGAAATAAAGTCCCATTTATAAAAACCATCTCTGAAAGTCCAAAATTTTAATTTTCCATCTTGCATAAGAAGAATGTATTCGCCATTGCATCCACCGCATTCATAAGAAGCTCGCTGCTGGATAATTACCTGTTTTGAAGAAGCCGTGGTTTTAAATTTGACAGAAATACTAAAATCTCCAACTCCGCCTAAAATCATGTTACCAATATCAATATATTCATGCCCATTAAATTGATATGCGCTATCTGGATTATTCAAAAAATCAGCAGCAAGAGTTGGCCCATAAACTATACCATGATGATTATTGCCGCTAACATCCAGAGCATTCCCTTTAAAAGGATAAAATGCGGCCAGTTCTTTAGTCAGATTTGATGCCTGAACTTCGGCAATGTTATAGGCTGGTACAACATTTTTTAGCAGATGGAATTTTTGAACTTCATTATCAGAAAGTGCTCTTTTATAAATGCGAACATTGGCGATAGTGCCTTTAAAATAATCAGATTTATTTCTTACATCCGCTCCAATATATGAACAAATGTTTGAATCAAGATCAACCCTGCCTTTTGAATTAGTGACGATTTCATCATTGTCTATATAAATTTTGCCGCCGCTGCCTGTCTGAACTGCGGTTATAAAGTGCCATTGCCCGTCATGATATGTTTTTTCGGAAATAGATTCCCACTTGTAACCATCTTTATATGTCCAAAATTGTAATTTACCATCTTGCATTTGAAGCATATATTCGCCATTACATCCACCGCAGGCATCAGATGATCTTTGCTGGATAATTACCTGTTTTGATGAAGCTGTGGTTTTAAATTGAATAGATATGCTAAAATCCCCATCTCCGGATAAAATATTATAACCAATATCAATATAATCATCCACACCGTCAAATTGATATGCTCTGTCTTGATTACCAAAACAATCAACCGCAGGAATTGCTCCAAAAATTACGCCATGATGATTATTGCCGCTTAAATCAACGGCGTCTCCTTTAAAAGGATAATAAGCGGTCAAGCCTTCTGAGTTAAAGTCTTCATCTTGTAAAGCAATCAATTTTTTGTTTTGTTTTCGATATAACTCATTAATTTCAGTATTTGTAAGTGAGCGGTTAAATATTCGGATTTCAGCTATTGCCCCTGCCAGACATTCACTAAAGTTCGTATTTGACATAAAATTGATATTGTCATTAAAATTTTCTTTAGCTTCAAGATAAAGATGTACCCATTTCCCTTTTGGAATAAACACATAATCGCACGCTGCCTGTTTTGAGCCATTAATGAGCATGTTCCAATTAGAACCGCAATCATTTGCAGCTATCCAGTTTTTGTTTTTATCTTTCTCTTTGGTATCTAATAGATATCGCTGTCCAAATTGTCCATTTGGAATATTAACCCACATGGAAATAGATCTTATTGTATGCATGAATGGCAATTTTAGATAATCATCATGTCCATCAAACTGATATGCGCTATCAGGATTCTCCGAAAAATCTTCCACAGAAGCTGCCCCATTCAAAAAGCCATGACGATTATTCCCACTTTCATCAAGGACATTTCCTTTAAAAGGATAATATGCTGTCAATTCGTTGCTTTGATATATTTCTTGAATTTCATCATCAGAAAGGGATCGTTTGTAAATACGAACATCAGAGATAACTCCTTCAAAATAATTAGTTTTGTCTCTTATATCTCCGCCAATATATGAACAAATATTAACATCAAGATCAACCTTGCCTGAATCATCACTGCCTGCTAATTCATTGTTTATATATAGTTTGCCGCCATTGCCTGTCTGAACAACAGCTGCAAAATGCCAATTGCCGTCATTATAACATTTTTCAGAAGACACAGACCATTTGTAACCATCTTTAAATGTCCAAAATTTCAACTTTCCATCTATCAATTGAAGTACATATTCACCATTGCTTCCTCCAAAAGCTTCAGATGCTCTCTGGCTTATAATAAACTGAGTTTTGTTTTTAGAAGTAGTCTTGAAACGAAGACATAGGGTAAAATCATCTGTACCACTTAAAATTCCTTTTCCTATATCGATGTAATTGTCCAGTCCATCAAATTGATATGCGTTAAATGGATTGCCTGAATGATCATTTGTCAATTTTGCGCCATGAACCAAGGCATTTCCAATAAAAGGATAAAAGGCTGTCAATCCTTTTGGCTGATATAATTCCTGAATTTCAGCATCACAAAGAGCCCTGTTATAAATTCGAATTTCGGTTATACTCCCTGCCAGACATTCATTTTTAGTAAACCTTGCCATAAAAGTAATATCATCGCTAAAATTTGTTGAAGCTTCAAAATAAAGATGAGTCCATTCCCCTACTGGAATACTTTCATAATCCCATATTTCTTGCTTTACACCATTAACAAAAATTTTTTGCCAATCAGAACCACAGTTACCTATATTAATCCATCCATCACTTAATCCTTCTCTGGCATCTAATAAATAGTGCCATCCAATTTGACTATCTGGAATCTTGATCCACATGGAAATTGATCTTGCGTTATTGATTTTCGGAACTTGAAAATAATTTCTTACGCCGTCAAACAAATAAGCTCCATTTGGTTTGCCAAAATAATCGCACGTAGGAGTGGCAGCATTCACGATGCCATGCAGATGATTACCACTGGCATCCAAGGTATTTCCCTTTAAAGGATAATAGGCTGCCAATCCTTTAGTTTTGTATAAGCCTTGAATTTCGGTCTCTGAAAGTTGGCAATTATAAATTCTTATTTCGCTAATGCTTCCTGCCAGATAATTTTCTTTGCTGATGCTTGACATTAAAATTAATTTATCAGTAAAGTTCGATAAAGCTTCAAGATAAAGATGCACCCATTCTCCTTCTGGAATGGCAACAGATACACTATCAATATCAATTTTTTTCATATTAACGACTATTGTTTTCCAACCTGAACTAAAGTAAAAAGCTCCATTCCATTTTACTGCCATTTGCTTATCATTCGCATCAATGAAAAAACAACTGTTTTGTCTGTCCGGAATCTTAACCCACATAGAAATAGACCGGATACCTGTTATTTCTGGAAATTCTAAATAATCATCAACCCCGTCAAATTGAAAAGCACGAAATGGATTCCCCAAATAATCAGCCACAGAAGTTGCTCCATACACGATGCCATGATATCTATTGATACTTGCATCATTGGCATTTCCAGATAAAGGATAAAAAGGAGCAAAGTTTACCTCATATAATGAATGAGGTATGCGGTTTAATGATTCAATTTCAGCGGAAGATAGGGCGTTGTCATATAATCTAATCCTTGCAACAGCTCCTGCTGAATGTTCATTGTTGTCATCTCTAAAGAAAGATAAAACATTATCCAAATCTATTACAGCAAGATCATCATGATCAAAAAATGTAATTTCTCTATTATTATCGATATAACAATTTACATTTTTATTTTCATCCCTTGTAATAGCTACTTGTATAAACTTATTAGACAAAACATGATTGCCAGTTCCTTCTTGAATATCATAAAATTTTATATTGGTTCCATGTGTATACAAACCTGTATCGCTTTTACGATTTTTAAAATCAATAATTCGTTTATATCCTTCATTATTTTCAACGTAAAACAGAACAACTATACTATACTTATTTTGTGGAATTACTTGAGAACAGTTTTCTAAGCTTATTGCAGTTCCAGCTTCAAATTTAAGAACAGTTATATTGTTTCCATTGAATTCGACTTTTTTAAAAAAAGATTGACCAATGGATTGTAAATCTGGAACATTCGGTAAGGAGGATTTATAGTTATTTTGAAATTGATAATCAGCTTTTAACAAAGTTTTTGATAATATAAAAGAAGGGAATATCCCCATAATACAGATGATGTATTGAATGGGGTTCACTTCATTTGTGTTTAATTTGGGGGTAATGTTGGGCAGTTGAAAAGAAGTTTGTCCATCACCGCCATAATTCGTTCCTATAACCGAAAAAAGTTCCTTATAATCTTGAATTAACAATATCTTTCCATCACACAATGCCCAATTTTTTGGTACAAAAGTGCCTGCAAACAATCTTACCTCGCCAATATATCCTTCCATTATATTCCTCCTTTATTAATCCCTTGGTGGATAGATTCCGTCAATACAGATAATATAACGAATGGCTGCTTGTTCTTCTTCTCCTTGAATTATTGGTTCAATAGCTGGCAGTTTAAATATGTTTTGCCCATCCCCGCCATAACTCGTTCCTATAAGTGAATAAAGTGCCTGATTTTCTTGAATTGACATGGATTGTCCGTCACAAAAAGCCCAATTTTTTGGTGCATAATTGCCTGCAAACAATCTTATTTCACCGAAATATCCTTCCATTATATTTTCTCCTTTTATTTTAAATATGTCCTTTGGTAAGCATGTATTTAAATTATTGGTTATGTAAAGACGCAGCATACTACATCTCTACTGTACCAAAAAAAATACGAACATTTAATGAAATTGGGAACTTATTTTTTAGCATTCCTAAGCGGAATTTATCTATCTGTATAATATTATGTTATTATTTATTTAAAAGCAATTACTATTTATATCCCGATGTCATTATGTTCTGATTACAAATTTTTTCTAAATAAAATTTTGTTTGTATTAAAGTGTCCTTTCGGCAAGTATGCCTTGAAATATAGAATTGTGGCATTAATCACAAACCGCTTGCTAACGCGCGCGCCTCTGTTAACAAGCATATATTGACGAATCAGAGCCGCGCGCGTTAGCAAGCGGTATTCTGTCCAAAAGGCAAAAAATAAAAAAATAACCCATGCTTACCGAAAGGACACGTATTAAATAAAATCCAATCAAAAAAAACTCCCAATATTTTTTTACATGAAAACTTAAATCATCAAGAATAAGAATCAAATTATATTCGTCAGGAAGTTTGTAAATATTATTATACAAGAAATTTGGTTCTGGAATATAACCATAGGCAAAATATTTTTTCAGGTTTTTTCTTAGCCCTGAAAGGGCGTAATATACCAGCCCAGGGCAACGCCCTGGGAAAATATAAAAAAAATTTTAGCCCTGTAAGGGCGTTACATAAATGGACTAACTTTTATTATTGTTCTTTTATGTTACGCCCTTTCAGGGCTAAAATTATTGTAATGTTCTACCCAGGGCGTTGCCCTGGGCTGGTATGTTACGCCCTTTCAGGGCTAAAATCATTGTGATGTTCTACCCAGGGCGTTGCCCTGGGCTGGTATGTTACGCCCTTTCAGGGCTAAAATCATTGTGATGT
>Ga0272440_1003341_pt1 | contig 12041 bp, 8 predicted proteins | sample SSMMMBAug17_FD_192440 | JGI IMG/M metagenome (GOLD analysis project Ga0272440, IMG submission 192440) | Marine sediment archaeal communities from Little Sippewissett salt marsh, Falmouth, MA, United States - SSM-MMB-Aug17 | ecosystem: Environmental > Aquatic > Marine > Wetlands > Sediment ... | reverse complement strand
GCGAATTAATTGAAAATAAAAATTTGCATGGGGATAGTAATGTAAAAATCTATATTATAAAAGTAGAAGAAACATTTGTTTTATTTTTTATTGATGGTAGATTTATATGTGCTTTCGGCAAGCAATCATTGTAGAGATTAAATTATTTATATAGGGGATTTTGAGACGTTGGATGCAACGTCTTTACTTAGTAGTCTATTGGTTAAAACACAATCATTTTTTATACACGTTCAGCGGAGGGAAGCTATTTATTAAAGACTTTTAATTTTCCAATTTATCATAATTTTTTTCTATATTGTTACTTATGGCTTCATCATTTTTTTTTATTGTTTCATTATTTTTTTTTTCAAAATTATCTTCGTCTTTTTCATTATCTATAATATTTAGTTTATCTTCAACAGGCTCTAAGAACAATTTATCCCCATCAACTACTTGTATATTATTAGAAAGTAAATCATCCATATCTTCGACAGAAATAAGATTAAAAAAGTCTAAAATTGTTTTGGGGATATCGTGAAGGTCTTTTTCATTTTCTTTAGGAATAACAACATTTTTGATACCTGCTCTATGAGCAGCTAATAATTTTTCTTTTAATCCTCCAATTGGAAGAATTCTTCCTCTTAGGGTAATTTCTCCAGTCATTGCGATATTATGACAAACAGGTCTTTTTGTAAGGGCAGATACAATTGAAGAGCAAATAGTAATTCCTGCTGAAGGACCATCTTTAGGGATTGCACCTTCTGGAACATGAATGTGGATATCATAATTTTTATAAAAATCTTTATATAGTTTAAGATATTTTGATCTTGATCTGACATAGCTTAATGCCGCTGTAGCAGATTCTTTCATTACATCGCCCAATTTTCCAGTAACCATCATTTGACCTTTTCCGGGCATAATAGTTGTTTCAACAACAAGCAGTTCACCTCCAAATTGTGTCCAGGCCAATCCATTCACAAGACCAATTTGATCTTTTTTTTCTAACTGTCCATATCGATATTTTTTGGGTCCTAAATAATCTATAAGTAGATCATTAGTAACGTTTTTTTCTATTTTAATATTATCGTTATTTTTAACAATTTCTCTTGCGACTTTTCTGCAGATAGATGCAATTTCACGTTCTAAATTTCTAACACCTGCTTCTTTTGTATATTCTCTTATAACTGTAAGAATAGTATCATCGGGAAATATTATTTGATCTTTTGTTAAACCATTTAATTCAGATTGCTTTGGGATTAAAAATTTTGTTGCAATATTTAATTTTTCAAATTCAGTATAACCTGCAATTCTAATAATTTCCATACGATCCTGAAGAGGTAAGGGAATATCGGGTAATGTATTAGCAGTTGTTATGAATAATATTGATGAAAGGTCATAATCTACATCTAAATAATGATCGTTGAATGAATCATTTTGTTCAGGATCAAGTACTTCTAATAAAGCGGCTGATGGATCCCCTCTAAAGTCCATACTCATTTTATCGACTTCATCAAGGCAAAAGACTGGATTGCTTACTTTTACTTTTTTTAATGATTGAATTATTTTTCCTGGCATAGCACCAATATAGGTTCGACGATGCCCTCTAATTTCAGCTTCATCTCTAACCCCGCCAAGAGAAAGGCGGACAAACTCTCTTCCAGTAGATCTTGCAACAGATTTGGCAAGTGAAGTTTTTCCAACCCCTGGAGGTCCAACAAAGCATAAAATTGGGCCTCTAATTTTTTTAACAAGGGATTGAACTGCTAAATACTCTATAATTCTTTCTTTTGGTTTTTCCAGACCATAATGATCTTCATCTAATATTTTTTCTGCTTCATCAATATTGATTTTTACCTTTGATTTTTTATACCAGGGGATATCAATTAACCATTCGATATAATTTCTAACAACTGCTGCTTCTGCTGACATAGGAGACATCATTTTGAGTTTTTGAAATTCTTGTTTGATTTTACCAGCAGCTTCCTTTGACACTCTTTTTCTTTTAATACGCTTTTCTAAATCCTTAAGTTCATCCTGAAAATCTACAGAATCATCGCCCATTTCTTTTTTAATAGCTCGCATCTGTTCATTAAGATAATACTGGCGCTGAGTTTTATCCATTTGTTTTTGTACACGGCCTTTTATTTTCTGCTCCATGTCAATGATTTCGATCTCTGATTTCATTTTTTCAAGTAGAAGGTTTAGTCTTGTTTTTAATGGAGTAGCCTCAATTATTAATTGTTTATCTTTAATTTTTAGAGGATAATGAGATGCAACAGTGTTTGCTAATAGTTCTGGATCTTTAATTGAAGAAATATTTTTTACAAGATCCATGGGAATATTTTTATTTTTTTTTGCATAAGAGTCAAAGGTTTCTATTATAGCTCTACTAACAGCTTCAGCTTCATTTTTATCAATTTCTGAATCATTATATAAAGCTATTTCAGCCTGAAGAAAATTTTTATTTGATATATATTTTACAGCCTGCCCCCTTTTTATACCTTCAACAAGAGCTTTAACTGTACCATCAGGAAGTTTTAACAGTTGAATAATTTTACCTATTGTTCCGACTCTTTTTAAATCTTTTTCTTTTGGATTGTCAAATTCAGCTTTATTTTGAGCTACCATAAAAATTGTTTTTTCAGTAAATTGCATTGCGTTTTGTAAAGCATTTACAGAACCTTTTCTGCCAACAAATAAAGGAACAATCATATTGGGAAAAATAATTATATCTCTCAGCGGCATGACAGGTAGTATTATATTCACCTTATTGTCATCATTTTTTTTGAATTTTGGAATAAACATATTTTTGATATCTTTTATGCCTGTTTTTTTGCATTTTCTATTGCTAAAATAGGGTCTTTATGATCGATAATTACCTTTTCATTAATAACGCATTCAATAACATTATCCATAGATGGAAGATTGTACATTATATCCAATAAGGATTCTTCCATAATAGCTCTAAGACCTCTTGCACCAGTTTTTCTTTTTTTAGCTTCCTTTGCTATTGATTTCAAAGCATTATCTGTAAATCTAAGATTAACTCCATCAAGACTGAATAACTGCTCAAATTGTTTAACAAGAGCATTTTTAGGTTCTGTTAATATCCTGATTAATGCATCTTCATCAAGAACACCAAGAGGTGCGATAACTGGAAGACGACCAATGAATTCAGGGATTAATCCAAATTTTAAAAGATCTTCAGGCTGGGTTAATCTAAGTAACTCACTAATATTTTGATTATCTTGTCTTACTAATTTTGCTTCGAAGCCCATGACTTTATCACCAAGGCGTTTTTGAATAATTTTATCTAAGCCTTCAAAACTTCCACCACAAATAAATAGAATGTTAGTTGTATCTACTCTTAGAAATTCTTGTTGTGGATGTTTACGTCCACCTTTAGGAGGGACACTTGCAATAGTGCCTTCAATAACTTTTAAAAGTGCCTGCTGAACACCTTCACCAGAAACATCTCTTGTTATCGAGGGATTTTCTGTTTTTCTTGTAACTTTATCAATTTCATCAATATAAACAATCCCACGTTCAGCTTTTTTAACATCATAGTCAGCATTTTGAAGCAAGGATAAAATAATTGTTTCAACATCTTCACCTACATAACCTGCTTCAGTTAAAGTAGTTGCATCTGCTATTGTAAAAGGAACATCTAGAAATCTGGCAAGAGTACGTGCAAGCAATGTTTTACCTGATCCGGTAGGTCCAATAAGTAATACATTACTTTTTTGTATTTCAACTGATTTTTTTGACTTTGATATTGGAGCGTCTAACCTTTTATAATGATTATATACAGCTACAGAAAGAATTTTTTTTGCTATTTCCTGTTCAATGATATAGCCATCTAATTTTTTCTTAATTTCTTTAGGCAGCATAATGCTGCTCATTACTTCCTTTTCTTCATCTTCTTCAACAATTTCAAGACATAGCCTGACACATTCATCGCAAATGAAAACCTCAGGACCTGCAATAAGTTTTTTTACTTCATCTTGATTCTTTGCACAAAAAGAACAAATATATGGGGCACTACCAACTAATTCTTTTTTTTTAGCCATTTTTTTCCTCTAATAATTGAAATAACGATTCAATGAAAAAGATTTTGTGACATAATGCACTTAGGTTAAGGCGTATCAAATGGATGAGGGGAGGATAATTGAATTAAATGAATGCACTCCCAAATCTTTAGATTTGGGAGTGCATAATACAGATTAATAATAAATACATATTTTCTTATTATTATTTCACGCCCAAATCTAAAGATTTGGGACTCCAATTCTTAATTCAAAAGGTTTTGTCCCTCATTGTCCCCCATCATTAATTAAAGGGCAGACATAAGGTTTTTGCCCTTACATTTGTCTAGTAATTAATAATCCAATCTATTTTAAATCATCTAAATCATTTCTATTTGTTATTACATGATCAACAATGCCATAATTTTTTGCTTCTTCTCCACTCATAAAATAATCACGATCAGTATCATTTTGAATAATATCTAATTCTTGCTTTGTATGAAAAGCCAGTATCTTATTTAATTTTTCTTTAAGACGCAAAATTTCTTTTGCCTGAATCTCAATATCAGATGCCTGTCCTTGAAATCCACCCATAGGCTGATGTATTAATATTCTAGAATTTGGGAGAGAATATCGTTTATTATTTGTTCCTGCTGCTAAAAGCACAGCGCCCATACTTGCAGCCTGACCAATACAAACAGTTGCTATTTCAGGTTTAATATATTGCATTGTATCGTAAATAGCCATCCCTGCAGTAACTATCCCACCAGGAGAATTTATGTAAAAATTAATATCCTTATCAGGATCATCTGATTCTAAAAATAAAAGTTGAGCAATTATAAGATTAGCAATTTCATCATTAATTGCAGTTCCTAAAAAAATAATCCTATCTTTTAACAATCGTGAATAAATATCATAAGATCTTTCACCTTTGCTTGTTTGCTCAACAACAATAGGTACTAACGGCATTATATAATCCTTTCTATATTGTAAAAAGAAATAAATTGTAATTTGGTCTTTTATTAAAGGCCATTAACACTATGTAGATAAATTTACTTCTTCTATATTATTTGCTTCTATTATCATGTTTATAGCCTTTTTTTCTAATAAAGAATATTTAAACATATCTAATTTATTTTTGTTTTCTTCCTGGCTATAATATTCTTTAATATTTTCTACAGGTCTTTTCATTACTTCTGACATTTGTTTATATCCCAGTTCAAGTTCCTCTGAGAGTAATTTTATTTCTTCCTGCTCAATTATTTTATCAAGTAAAAGATGCCGCCTTGCTTGTTTTTCTGCGGTTTCTTTATATTCCTGAACAAGACTTTCCATTGTATAACCAGCATCTTCGATGGTCATATTTTTTAATGCCAGAGATTGTTCTACTTCCCAAATTATATTATTTAATTCATACTGATACCATACATCAGGTACTTCAAATTCTTTTTTATCAAGTAATAATTTGTATATCTGTTCTGTTAATTCTTGCGTTGATCTATTTTCATAACCCAGTTCAAGTTCCTGTTTTATTGCATCTTTTAATTGAATGAGATTTTCATAATTGCCCACTTTTTTTGCTAGTTCATCATTTATTTCTGGTAATACTTCCTGTCTTATTTCTTTTAATGATACTTTAAAGAGAATGTTTTTTTCAGCAAGATTTTTATCGACATAATCTTTTGGGAACGAAATAGTAAATTCTTTGTTTTCACCGACTGTTAAACCGGTTATATTTTCATCAAATTCAGGAATTATTCTTTTATCTCCAATTTTAAAGCTTGCATTAGAACCTTTTGGGATTTGTTCATATGGCTTGCCATCTACAAAAGCTTCATAATCAATAACCGCAATATCATTATTTTGTGTAGTTCTTTTCTCTTCAAGTGGAATTGAAGAAGCCAATTGAGACTGAATAGCTTTTAATTGTATTTCTAATTCATTATCGCCTACAATGTATTTATTTTTCTTAAGTGATAAATTTTTGAAATCAATATGACCTATTTCAGGTTTAACTTCAATAGTAACATCAAATTTAAATGGCTCACCTTCTTTTAATTCAGGAATATTTAAATCAGGTTCACCTATAGGAGACAGATCTTTGTCTCGTAAAGCTTTTGAATATGCTTCTTGCAAAAGATTTGATTTAACGCTGTCATTTACTGATTTTCCAAACATTTGCTTTATTATTTGGATTGGAATCTTTCCTTTTCGAAAGCCTTTAATATTTGCTGTTTTTTTTATTTCATTATAAGACTTTTTAAATTCGCGATTAACATCACTTTGCGGAATTTCAATTTGTAGTTTCTTTTTTACACTACTTATTTCCTCAAGAGTTATTTGCATATATTTTTCCTTTTCTGCGTTGAATATATTATAATCCAACTTTGATTTTTCTAATAATTTCTGTGATCATCATTTTATGTCCATTTCTAATAACAAAAACCAAAGTTAAATTATAATAGTATCTAAAGGTTAAAATTATTAATATCTTAGATTTTACAAAAAGACAAAAGATTATAAAATTTTACACCTCAGGTAATTGTCGCTGTTTCAAACAGCAATAAAAAAATTCTTTTCTTTTAGACACAAAATAAGATATACCCCTTTGATGATTCCTTTTTTAAATATTTATCGTATTATTTATGAAAAAAAGGATGGGAATTTATGCGAGAAGGGAGACTCGAACTCCCACTCCAAAAAAGGAGCTGGATCCTAAGTCCAGTGCGTCTACCAATTCCGCCACTCTCGCTTAATTCTTTATATTTACAACAAATTATAATTTTATTTGTTTTGTAAGCTTGACTTTTGATTTGTTGCATGAGACTAAAAAATAATATTAATCTATGAAGGTGTCAAGAAAAATGAAAAAATTCTTTTTATTAATAATTTATATGTGTTTGTTCTTTTTTAATTGGACTGTGTATTGTAAGTCTTTACCTGTAATAATAATTGATCCAGGACATGGGGGAAATGATTTTGGAATAAAGGGCTTTAACAATATTTTAGAAAAAGATATAACTCTTTTTATTGCACAAAAAATATCTAACAATTTAAGTGAAAAATATAAAGTAATACTAACCAGAACAGGTGATGATAACATTAGTATTATGGATAGACAATCTATTGCAAATCAAAATGATGGAGATTTATTTATTAGTATTCATGCAGGCGGAAGTTATAATCCAGTTCATTATGGTCTATCAATTTTTTATTGGGATGATGTACTTGAAAATAATATTAATGATATTGATAGTTTAGAATTTAATAATAACAATAATAAAAATGACTGGTATAATCTACAAAGAATTCATATTGAATCAAGTATATATATTGCTGAAGTATTAAATAATAATTTAGTAAAATCTAATATTAATTCAAAGGTAAAAAAGGGACCCTTTTTAATACTTTCAGGTGTTGACATACCTTCACTTTTAATTGAAATAGGTTTTTTATCACATCCATCAGAGATAAAAAAAATTCAAGAATCTAATTTTATCAATGTGTTATCTGAAGAATTAATGTATAGCATTGAAAAACTAATACAAAAAAATGAAAAAGATGCATTACAAGACTTGCATTTTATTTTAGACCATGATAAATACTAATTTTTTTTCAAATTAGTTAATTATAAACGGGGCGTGGCGCAGACTGGTAGCGCGCCTGGTTTGGGACCAGGAAGCCGGGGGTTCAAATCCCTCCGCCCCGATTCATTTCAAATCCTTTCTTTTGTTAAAACTCAAATTTAAGCAATTCTAAATACAAAAAAAACAATAAATAAAATCTTTTTAGATAACAAAAAATATTTTAATGTATTGTAAAAACAAAACAATTTTATAACTAATTGATTATAATGTAAAAGTTGTTAAATCCAATTCCACCTAAAGGCGTAACTACATACTTATGAGGGCATATCCAATGATTATATCGCATAGGTCTATAAGTTTTGTGTTTTTTTAACTATTTAATATCCTTAACGATCTTGTTCCCACGCTCCAGCGTGGGAACATTTTTTATACGCTCCAGCGGCGAGTAACTCCATACTTATGAGGGCAAATCCAATGATTATATCGCATAGGTCTACAAGTTTTGTGTTTTTTTAACTATTTAATATCCTTAACGATCTTGTTCCCACGATCCAGCGTGGGAACATTTTTTAGACGCTCCAGCGGCGAGTGATAAGCTAATTACTGGCTTATTTCAGTCGACGATGGAGCGTCGTAAATAGGTTCCCACGCTGGAGCGTGGGAACAAGATCATTAAGGATATTAAGCAGTTAAAAAACACAAAACTTGTAGACCTATGCGGATTATATAATGAATGGGGGACAAAACTTTTGAATTATGAATTGGAGTCTCAAATCTTTAGATAATTTAATTTTTTACAGAAAGTATTTAAATAATTATGAAAGATAACATTATAATTTTTGGATATGAACTGTGTTATAATGTTATAATCATAACTTATTTTTTTATTCATGAAATATTTGTTAGGTTATTTATTTATTGACTTAACAAAATCAAAATTGTATTTTTTGTAATGTTTATTCAATAATTATAGATAAAGCTCTTTATTGCTTGAAGACATTGTAAAAAGCTCAAATGAATCTGAAAACAAATCAAATTATTCATAATTAAAAAAAGGAATTAGAATTTGAAATCTATTGGTACATTACAAAAATTTATTATTGAAGATATAATAGAAAAATTTGATCATATTCCTGTCAATTTATCAGATATGATCAGATTAATCAATAATAGTAATCAGTTAAAGAAAATATATGCTTATGTTATTAATTGTACAAACTTAGATGAAATTACAAACTTTATTTATTATAAAGAAGAAAAATATGGCAGAAGTGCTTTTAAATATAAACAGAACTACGATGCTGTTGTTAAATGGATTGCTCAAGAATTTAAAGGGAAAACTCTTAAAATCTTTGGTATTGATTCAAGCCCTATTGCTGATGTTTTTACATTTGAACCAATAGAAATTAAAATTCATACTGGTCGATTGGATTTAATTTTTAAAACCATAGACAATGAAAACTACCATTTTGAAGAACAGCGAAATATGACTGAAGAAGATCTTTTCAGATGCAGTGTTTATCATTTTCAATCTGCTCAAAAATTTGGCCTTAGAATAACTGATATTTTACTTATTTCTGGCAGAAAATACAATGGCCCAAATCAAATAAAAACAAATAGTGGCTTATATAAACCAATAATTATCGATCTAACAACAAAGGATGCTAATAAAAGATTTGAAGAAATCAAGCAGGAAATTTATGATGCTAATTATGAAAACTTAATTGAGTTAGTTTTTTTACCCCTATATGGGGATGAGAAAAAAATAAACAGAAGCTGCTTTGCAAAAGAAGTTATACGCTTTGAAATTGATTTATTAAAAAAAGACCGCTTTCAAGAAAAGCTTGTAGTAGCTACATTAATTATGTGCAATAAAATTATAGAAAACTATGTTTTACAAGATTTTTACGAGGAGATTAAAAATATGTTAGATATATTAGAAATTGCAAGAAATGATGGTATACAACAAGGTGTGCAACAAGGTGTGCAACAAGGTATCAAACAAGGTGTGCAACAAGGTCTACAACAAGGTGTGCAGCAAGGAATGTTACTCGATGCTCGTGAAATGGTATTAGATGTTATAGGGGAAAAAATTGGTGTTGTACCACAATACATTGCAGAAAAAATTAATGCCATTAATACAAGAGAAACTTTAAAAAGTTTACTTCGTCAGGCAGTTAAATGTAATGATATTAAATCATTTGAAGAATCATTGAAATTTGCAACTAGTTAATATAAATAAGAATTTATGATATTTTCAAAAAAATTGCAGTTAAATATAAAGCAATTGCCAAAATTAAAACTGTTTGTTTTGAGAATATTAAAATATTTAATAATAAAAAGGAAAAATAAAATGTATTTTGAAAAACCAGGTGAAATTAATACAGATAAAACTATTGTTAAAGCTCATGAAAGAGCTAAAAATCTTGGGTTAAATGAAGTTGTGATTGCCTCTACTAGAGGAAATACAGCATATAAAGCTTATGAAATTTTTAATGATTTTAAAATTATAGTAGTTACTTATCATTGCGGATTTAGAGAGCCTTTTACAAATGTTATGGAAGATAATGTAAAAAATGATCTTGAATCAAAGGGAATGAAAGTTGTTGTTGCAACTCATGCGCTCTCTGGTGTTGAGCGTTCTATTGCTAAAAAATATACAGGTTCTTATCCAGTGCTTTTGGTCGCTGATACATTACGATTATTTGGACAGGGTACAAAGGTCGCAGTTGAAATTGCTATTATGGCTGCTGATGCTGGTACTCTTACAGGAAATGATATTGTATCTATTGGAGGGTCTGGTAAAGGAGCTGATACTGCACTTATTTTAAAACCAGCTAATCAATCTGATTTTTTTAATTTAAGAATTAGAGAAACTGTTTGCAAACCAAGAAATTTTTAATAAAATCTATAAAATATAATTTTCCATTAAATAAAAACATATACCTGATTTTGAGATAAAAATAAGATTCTTGACTAAGTCTTTGTATTAATGTAAATAATATCCAAATTATTCAATTCAAAACTATAGATTAAGGAGACCAGTATGGAAATTCTCAAAAGAATATTAGGAATATGTAGTACCAACTTACCTCAAAATAATGATTGTTGGTCATATTCTGATGGAAAGATTGAAGTTGACTTAAATAAAGCACCAGAACTTGCAAAACCAGAAGGTGTTTTAAGGTTAGAACAAAAAGGTTTAAAAACCAGAATTTTAATCTTAAAAGGAAAAAATAATGAATTTCATGCAATAGAAAATATTTGCTCACATTTTGGAAGACGTTTAGATTTAGTTAAAGGCTCTGAAAAAGTAGAATGCTGCAGTGTTAACAAATCAACTTTTAGTTTTACTGGTGAAGTTATGGCTGGACCAGCTAAAGAATCATTAAAAACATTTCATGTTGAACAAATTGAAAATAAATTAATTATTGAAATTACAAAGAAATCTTAGAATTCAAAAAATATTTATTAAATCCCTGTCTGATTTAAATACTTAGTAAATTCTAACTGTTTTGAAATTGACAAAATTGTTCAATTTTACTGTATTAGATTTTTCTTTAAAAAATTTTTCATTTTAGCAATTTACTGCACTTCAATTTTGTAACATACCATTTTTTTTATAAATTTTAAATGAGTGAAAAAAATAAATACAATTTTTTTATAAATTATTCAATAAATGATTTAAATATTTATAAAAAAATAACATCAAGGCTTGATGATTTTAACCTGTCATATTTTCATGAAAAGGATAATCATGCTTTATCTGACAGCCCGTCAAGCGATGATTTTATTGATATTTTTAATAAATGTGAACATATGCTTTGCATATGGACATCTAATTACTTTAGAGATTTTGAATTACTAAAAAAACAAGATTACTTTTTAAATTTTAAAAAAAAAGATCCAGAATATAAAAATCAAATAATTCCACTTTTATTTGAAAATATTAAAATACCTCAAGCTTTATCTCATCTTGATGTCATTAATTTTGTTGAAGATAATTTTGATTTACAATTTTATCATATTACAAAATTATTTGAAACTTCAAATAATGATTCTATTGAAGATAGTTATTTCAAAGATTTTATTAAAGATGAATTTAATGACCTTTCTTTTTTCAATGATGAAATAAAAGAAATGTATCGTTTATTAGATTTTAATGTAAAAAAAGAATCATTTAAAATAGTTTCTCCAAGTTTTATTGTTGAAAGGCAAATTGAAGGGATTTCAGGCTTTCATGATAGAGCAGTTATAATTATAAGAAAGCAATTAAATAAGGTTGACATTATTGAAATTTTTAAAAAACAGGAGTTTTTAAAAAAAAAATATAAAGAATACAAAATAATAATTTTTGCATTAAAGCAGCCCTTAAATGAAATAACAAATATGACAAGAGGTACATCTATAATTATAAGCAATTATGTAAAACTATTTTCTGATTTGATTA
>Ga0272440_1003340_pt1 | contig 12046 bp, 12 predicted proteins | sample SSMMMBAug17_FD_192440 | JGI IMG/M metagenome (GOLD analysis project Ga0272440, IMG submission 192440) | Marine sediment archaeal communities from Little Sippewissett salt marsh, Falmouth, MA, United States - SSM-MMB-Aug17 | ecosystem: Environmental > Aquatic > Marine > Wetlands > Sediment ... | reverse complement strand
GCACGCTGCGTTACTTGCTCTTATTAGCAGTATTGTTTAATCCTGATCGTGGCTGCCTTGTGTGTATTGATGAACCCGAAATATGTCTTCATCCTGATATGATCAATACGATATCGGATGCCATAAATCGCGCATCAGAAAAGATTGAACGTCGCCTTCAATATAAATTGTAATGATGCGATTATTGGACTTCATTCCTGTGCAGATCAAACACTTCTGCAATCTGACATACTAATTACGACAGTAAAGATTTTACAGACTTTAGTTGATATTCCAGTAAAAGAACAGCGTCAGGCTAGTTATAGCGCTAAGAACATATGTGAACATAATGGGGGAAATTGTTTTTATTAAATAATTTTAGGATAAAAGGTTGTAAATGTATCTATAATTGAATATAATATTGGCAACAAAATTTTTTGGGCAACATAAGGCTAAAAATCAACCTTATATTATATCAGTGCTTTCCTATGGAGTAACAAATGGAAATTATTCAAAAAACAAAAAACATGAATAAACAGTCAAATGAAATAAGAAAAAGCGATAAACGAATTGGCTTTGTTCCAACAATGGGATATTTGCATGATGGTCATATTTCGCTTTTAAAAATTGCGCGCAGTCAGTCAGATTATGTCGTGTTAAGCATTTTTGTCAACCCGACCCAGTTTGGTCCAAATGAGGATTTATCAATATATCCAATGGATTTACCCAAAGATCTGGCTGCTGCTGAACAGGCAGGCGTTGATCTGGTATTTTCGCCCTGTAAAGAGGATTTGTATGGACCGAATTATCAAACTTTTGTAAACTTAAATGAATTACCGAACCATTTGTGCGGCCTTCATCGTCCTGTTCATTTTCAAGGTGTTGCAACAGTCGTAACGAAACTATTCAATATTGTTAAACCGCATATGGCTTTTTTTGGTGAAAAAGACTATCAACAGCTCGCAGTTATTCGTCAAATGGTGCGAGATTTAAATATTGATATCGACATTGTTGGATGCCCAATCATACGTGAAAAAGATGGGTTGGCTATGAGTTCTCGAAACGTTTTTCTATCTGAAAAGCAACGACAATCTGCTTTGTATTTATATAAAGCCTTGTGTCAGGCTCAGCAAAAAGTCTTTCTGGGAATAACTGATGCAAAAATATTAATTGCTGATGCCCTAAAAAATATCGGCTCACAACCTGAAACAAATGTCGAATATATAAGCATTTGTGATAAAGATACCCTGGTTGATAAGCAATTTGTAGATAAAGAATGTCTGATGGCAATGGCTGTAAAGGTAGGGCAGACGCGATTAATTGATAATTGCATTCTTTTTTTATAAAGATTGATCTATTACTTGCTTTTTTTGCATTATTTTTGCTATAATTCCCAATTTGATTGCTAAACGCATTTGTAATCTCCTAATAAACAGAAAAAGAAGGCAGGTATGCAAATTACAGAAATACTGGCACGGAACGCACGTTTGTATGGCTCTGAAACAGCTTTGGTTGAACGCGATCCGGCATATAACCAACGCAAAGAAATCAATTGGCAAACATTTGATAAAACATCCAATCAATTAGCGTCATTTTTGATATCAAAGGGCGTTCAAAAGGGAGATCGCATTGTTCAACTCATGACCAATTGTATTGATTGGCTTCCGATATATTTTGGTATCTTACGCACCGGTGCCTGGGCTGTTCCTTTAAATTTTCGTTTTTTGGAAAAAACAATTTTTAAATGCACAGAAACTGCTGAAGCCCATGTGTTTATTTTTGGTAAAGAGTTTATTGATCGCGTAATAGCCATAAAATCTTCTTTGGATCGGCTGATTAAACTGTATATTTTTGTGGGAGGCAAACAGGACTGTCCCAATTTTGCATTATTGTATGATGATATCATTCTCAGCCAATCAGAGACTTGGCAACAATTAAACAATATATCAATTGAAACAACAGATCCTGCAGCATTGTATTTTACATCAGGAACAACCGGTACCCCAAAAGCAACATTGTTGACACATCGGAATCTGGAATTTGCATGCTATGTTGAAAATCAACATCATCAACAAACGCATCAGGATAATTTTTTGTGCATTCCACCTTTGTATCACACGGGCGCAAAAATGCATTGGTTTGGTAATTTTATTGTAGGTGCTAAATCAGTAATATTGAAAGGGATTCAACCCAATTGGATTTTAGAGGCAGTATCTGAAGAAAGCGTAACTGTTGTGTGGCTTTTGGTGCCCTGGGCATTGGACATTTTGTTTGCAATTGAATGTGGTGATGTCAAATTGCATCGTTACGAATTGTCTCAATGGCGACTCATGCATATTGGCGCACAACCTGTACCGCCCAGTCTGGTTCATGAATGGAAAAAAATATTTCCACATCATCAATATGATACCAATTATGGTTTGACTGAGGCATCAGGACCGGGTTGTGTTCATCTGGGCATAGAAAACATGCACAAAGTGGGTGCTATTGGCGTTCCTGGTTTTGATTGGGAGACAAAAATTATTGATATATCTGGCAATCCGGTTGGGCCTGATACGCCTGGAGAATTGGCAGTCAAAGGTCCGGGCGTGATGCGGGAATATTATAAAAATCCTGAAGCGACGCGTGAAGTGATTCATGATGGATGGTTATTGACTGGTGATATTGCTCGCAAAGACGATGAGGGGTTTATCTGGCTTATTGATCGAAAAAAAGATGTGATCATTACTGGCGGTGAAAACATTTATCCTGTTGAAATTGAAGATTTTTTGCAGCAACATCCTGCGATTCAGGATGTTGCAGTGATCGGTTTGCCCAGTCCACGCCTGGGGGAAATAACTGCTGCGATTATTCAGACAAAACCGCAAAAAACAGTTTCTCGTGAAGATATTGAAACATACTGTGCATCCCTACCCCGATATAAACGTCCAAGAAAAATAATTTTTGATAAGGTTCCGAGAAATCCAACAGGAAAAATTGAAAAACCGAAACTTAGAAAAAAATTTGCCGGTCGAACCGAAAGTTTTAGTTTATAGGAGACAGGTATGACAAATCAAATAACGCAATTGTTGACTCAGATTTTAGATAGCATATCAGATGGAATTATCCAGACCCAGAAGCAAATCAGTGAACATCTGCAAAATATTTTTGGAACAGCTTCCAAAGCGTCTGATGCAGATGATGATTTTTTTTCTCAGGATGATCTGGATTCTCTTTTAGCTGATACCAAAAAGGCCTGACGATATTTCATTGTCAGTTGAGTAACAAAGAAAGATTTAACCATGCGATTTGGTGGATTTATAAAAAATTCATTAATTGATTATCCTGGCAAAATCAGTTCTGTTATCTTTTTTAAAGGATGTAATTTTCGATGTCCATATTGCCATAATAAAGAACTGGTTTTTGGCCCGGCGCATATTTCATCAGTGTCTGAGCCCAATACGAACATGGTTGATGAATCCTTTGTTTTTTCTTTTTTGGAAAAGCGCAAAAAATTAATAGATGGCGTTGTTTTATCGGGTGGAGAGCCCACATTGACAAAATCATTGCATCGTATTTGTCAGGCTGTCAGGGATATGGGCTTTTTGATAAAGCTGGATACCAATGGTAGTTATCCAAGTGTTTTGGAAAATTTATTGTATCATGGCCTCATTGATTATATTGCAATGGATTTTAAAACATCACCTGACCGCTATCCAAAATATTTGTCCAGCAAGGTGGACTTAGATGCAATCAAGGCCAGTATTCAATTGATACAGGATTCCAATATTGACTATGAGTTTCGTACAACTTGTATCAAACCCATTGTTGATGAATCAGCCATACACAAAATGGTGCCTTATGTTGAAGGCGCAAAACGCTTTATTCTTCAAAGGTTTGTATATTCATCCGCGATTTTGGACCCTGATTTTTTTTTAAATCAAAAAGAAACCGATTCGAATGATTTGAAAACATATCAAGAATTGATTATGCCGTGGGTTAAGGAATGTTTTATTCGAAATTAATTTGCAATATTACAGAAATTTAAGCACAAAAAGGATGTATCATGATTACTGTTAAATGCTCTTGTGGTAAAACCTATCAAGTGAAAGACAGTTATGCCAACAAGAAAGCAAAATGTACATGTGGTAGAGTTCTTTCTGTACCGGAATTTTCGGCTGAGGAACTTGACAGGCCAACTGAAAAAATTAGTTTTTCCTGCTGCAATTGTGGAAAAAACTTTAATGTATCGTCAAAATTTCAGGGAAAGAAAGTTCGGTGTAAATCGTGTCATACTGTTCAGACAGTACCAATGAAATCTGAACAACCTGACAAAAATGAAGACAAAGATTTTGAAGACGATAGTGACACACAAACAGAAGATTTCAGTTCTGAAAAACAGGCGAGCGACTTCGAAGATGATGATAGCGACACACAAGATGTCAGTTCGGACGAACAGGTCTCTGAAATAACAAAATCTTCTGAAAAGCCCAAACGCTTACTCATTATTTGTCTTGTTATGGTTTTGTTAGGCGCAATCGCTTATGGTCTTATTATGTTTTATTCTCAAAATAAAGAAGAACAACTTCCTGTACAGCAAAGTATGCCATCAGAAACAGTTCCTGAAAAACCTCCTGAAGCAGCACCAGAATCAATGGCTCAGGAAGATATCGAGAAAGCGGATGAAACTATTGCAGATAAGGATTCAGAAGAAACGCAAGCAGAAACGCAAGCAGAACAAAAAGAAGCGCCGAAGGTAACTTCTGAGCCTCAAGAGGATGCGTTGCAAAAAAAAACTGAAAAAATAATTGATAAACAACCTGAAATCCCTCAAAAAATTGAAACAGAAACAATACCTGAAAAAGAAATCCCTTCTGAGACTAAAACGAAAGCAGATACACAGAATGATAAAGATGCCCAAAAAATGATTGCTTCAGTTGATCCCAAAACCCTAAAAGAAGATACGAAAAAGTATTTACGAACAACGCCAATGACTTATACGAAAAAGCAGGTCATTGATATGATACAGAAATACAACTTTTATGAAGCGCATTTCAATCCCAATGGTGGTTTTCCCAATCGTTTTGTTGATAATCGAAATGGAACCATTACTGATAATGAAACATTGTTGATGTGGCAAAAATCGGGTACGCGTGAAATGGTATCATGGAAAAAGGCGCCAGAATATATTGATCGCCTTAACAATCGTAAATTTGCCGGCTATGCAGATTGGCGTTTGCCAACCCTTGAAGAACTGCTTACCCTGACTGAACCACGTCATTCTCGTCAGGGGCTGTATATTTCGAGTTTCTTTTCTCAAAAGCAGGGGATTGTTGGCAGTTCTGATACCTGTACCTATGATGGCAAAAATCTTCCCTGGTATATTAGTTTTTTGCGTGGGATATCCAATTGTATTTCATATAATTTAATTGATGAATTTCATGTGCGTGCGGTACGTTCGATGGATCGACCGGACAAACAGATACATAATTAGAGTATAAGAGCCTTTGGCTCTCTATCTGGAGAAACAATGAAAACAAATAAAAAACCAAACGACCTGACTATTCAGGAGTTAGAATATTTTCGTTCGATAGAAACTGTATTCATGAACCGGTGTCGCCAATTTGGTTACAAAGAAATTAAAACCGGAACCATTCAACCCCTTCATATATATACTGCACTTGGAACGCTCAGCCCGAATCGGCTCAGACGAATGTATTCTTTTCTGGATTGGGATGGCTGGTCGGGTGAACGTGTTGTGTTAAAACCAGATTCGTCACCATCTGTTGTCCGCTTCTATGCGGAAAATTTGTATGACATACAAAAAAAACAAAAGTTGTGCTATGTTGAAAATCATTTTGAGTGGTCCGATACAGGAGAAAATATTTCCGAGCGATGGCAATGCGGTATTGAAAATATTGGAGATCCTTCTGTCACCTCAGATATTGAAACCATTTTTATGGCCCAGGATATTCTGGAAGAATTGGGCTTTAAAAATCGTCATGTGTTTTTATCATATCCAGCCATTATCAAACATATTGTTCAGACACTTATTTTTTCAAAAGATCAACAAACACAAATACTGGATGAAATTAAAAAGCAACGTCTGGATCATGTCAAAGCCATGTTATCGGGCGTTGACAAGGGATCTGTATTGTTAAAACTATTGGAATTAAAAGGAAATTCAGTTAATTACCTGAAAAATGTTTTTCAGTTGTTGAATGGACCTGAGTTCAAGCCAATAAGCAATGATATGAAATGGTTGTTAGCAGTGTGTGAACAAATGGATCGTATTAAATGTGACTATACGCTTGATTTTTCATTAATTGGCAATCTGGATTATTATACAGGCATACAGTTCCAAATTTTTTCTGAATCCTTACGAAAATCAAATTCAGAGATTTTGTGTGCTGGTGGCCGGTATGATCATCTGGCTCTTGAAATGTTTAAACTGTTGAATAAGCAAAGTGACGCTATTACGCAAGATTGTATCCCAGCAATTGGTTTTGCTTTGTATGCTAAAAATATTATCAAACAATTGTTTGTTAGAAATAAAAAACAGGATGAAAAACTTCATATTATAATATATTTAAGCAAACTGGCATCAGAATCTATTAAAATAGGTCAACTGCTTTCAGATATATTGGCTGATATGCAGTTTACATCATTCCTGTCATTTACACCCATTGAACAGGATGCTTATTCAAAATATGGTGCAGTTATTGAAGTGGATCATGAAAGATTTCAAGGTGGCTATCAGTTTTTACATGAACAATCCTTAAACAAACACATATTGAATTATGTTCTGGGAGAAGACAATGGATAATCAACAGATCGGCCTCTCTCTGCCCAAAGGTGATGCACTGCCATTTTTGTCTGATAAACTTCAAAAAATTAATTTTCCCATTGATGGATACCGGTCTGACAACAGAACATACAGACCGAAGATGCATAATTTACCTGTTCGTGCAAAAATTATGGCGGAAAAAGATGTCGCTTTGCAGGTAGCTGCGGGTAATTATGATATTGGCTTTTGTGGAAGGGATTGGATTGAAGAATATACAGTTCGGTTTCGTGCATCCAATTTACAAATACTATTTACAATTGGATCAGCCAACCAATCTGTGTTTGTTTGCAGTGGTTCAGGTGGCAATATCAATAGTCTGATTGATCTGGCTGGCTTTACTGCGTTCATTGAAATTGTCAGTGAATATCCAAATCTGGCTGAAAACTTTGCAATTCATCAACGTCTGAAACGTTTCAAAATATTCTCAGCATGGGGCAGCGCTGAGGCCTATCCACCTGAACATGCACACCTGGCAATTTTGAAAGCCAGTGATGAAAGCATGCTTCAAAAGAATCAGTTGGTAATGTTGGAAAAATTATTTGATGTCAATTTATGCCTGGTCGTAAATACCCATGCATATCAATCAAAGGATTTAACGCCTGTGTTAAAATATCTTTTTGCGTTGGAGGCAAACTAATGGCTGGAATACCCGAAAAATTAAATCTGGCTTTACCTGATGGCCATCAAATGAACCATCTGGTTCCTTTTTTAGAAAATTCTGGCATCTCTTTTGATGGCTATGAAAAAAATCACCTGGAACGTCGTCCAAAACTTATATGTAATTCTGATCAGGCGCTATCTTTGATTCCCGATCCGGAAAAAATAGCCGCAAAAGTAATTCGTCCCCAAGATATGCCATCACATGTTGCCAACGCAAACTTCGACCTGGCAGTAACTGGCACAGACTGGTGTAATGAACACCGCTTGAGATTTCCTGGAAGTCCGGTTGTCGAAAGACTGAAACTTGGCTTTGGCAAGGTTCGGATCGTCGCGGCGGCACATAAGAAAATGGGGAATACCCTTGAACATTTTTTGAATAAATTTCGGCTGGGACAACCCAACCGGCCAATGCGAATTGCCTCAGAATATGTATATATTGCAGATAATTATGCACTTCTTAAACAATTATACCCCTATCGAATAATCATGACCTATGGCGCGACAGAATCTTTAATACCTGAAGATGCGGATCTTATAATAGAGAATACAGAAACTGGAAATACGTTACGTAAAAATAATTTAGAAATTGTGGATACTATTATGTCCTCTGAAGGTTGCCTGATTGCCAGTGAGAAGAGTATGAAAATATCATGGAAGATGGATTTAATTGCTGCTATTGAGGCACTGTTTAGCGGCGTATTGTCTGTACAGGATTAAATTTTAGAACTGAACGTACAATTTGTCAGATTTTTCAGGGCAATACTCACCATGACAATCAAGTAGAAAGTCTTTATAATATATATTGTATTTATAGAATGATGAAATAATACGATTATCGTATAAAGCGTGGAAACCAATTTCATCTGGCGGCGTTTGATTGACGATGGATAAATCTTTAGATACCAATGTCCGATCATTTAGTGTTGTCGTGCTGCCTGGATCATTTGCACTTGCTTTGACAAACCTGAGCTTTATAGGAAATGTCCAGTTTATTTCTTTATCTGTTGCACGAAGTCCAATTTGCGCTTCATTAATTTTTTGGCCGGCAGATTCTTTTTCTTTTAAAAATATCCCAATATTCAGCCAGTCTTTGAATCCCCATTCAAGCGGTTTTAACTTTTTTATGAGATTATCTTCAGCATCATTGATGGTTCTTAAATCACAAAATGCTAACAATTCGATATTTTCATTCCTTTCGGTTTTAACCCAAAAAATTACATATGGCGCATTGGGCACAAGGCATTGTGTTCCCGAATCTGTTTGACAGATTTCATCTTCGCCTTCAAAAAGAAATGACTCACCCAGATGTTGTTTACAATCATTTGAATCTGGCACTAACCAACAGGGTGGGTTGCCCTGTTTTCTTCCAGCAGATTTAAACAAGGAAATTCCATAATACGCAACCCTTTCACGCCCAAAATTTGTTGCATTCATTACTCTAAAATTTAGACCTGCCATAAAATCTTTACTTTTTTGACCATAAACTGGATAACAATTAATTTTTATTTGAATTTTATAGCTCAAAACCTTTGTGATTATGTATTGATACAATCGTAAATCAGGTAATTTGTCATTTTTTCCCCAATTCAAGCTGGCAAGAACCCAACTACGCTGCTGTTCTGATTTCAATTGTAGTGAGGGAATAGATTTGATCGTGTCAATATTTGCATAAAAGGTTTCTGAAAGGTTCCATATCCTATCCCGATCACTTGCATTTTGATCAAAGTGTTTTTCTTCAAACTCAATTCTGAAATCGTTTGGGTCCTTATATTCTGCATTCAACTGTCTTTTGGTTTCAATAAATGATTCTGTATCAACCTGCGCATGCGAATGGATAAACATATCTCTACGTTTTTGAAGTACCCCTTTATTGAATTTTAACGAAATACTGCCGGCAAAATCATCAGTTTGGGGATTTCGGCCGACTTCTTTGGGAATTTGAATCTCTCGATTGCCATATTCATATGCATCTTTTAGCGTATTGTAATCTTGGCCTTGTTTAATTTTTGTTAAAACATACCGCAAGCCAGACTCTGAAAGATAGTAACTCTGCTCAACACTGTTAATTGATTTTATAGCATATGGTACATTTTGTAATAAATATCCAATAGATGATGCCAGTATGCCAACCAATGTAAGAAAAATAATAAACGTTATCAGTAAAGCACCCTCATTATCTTTCATTTTATATCTCCCTAATTTTTAAAGGGCTCCCAACGTTCTGGGAACAACTGTAATATTTGTAAAATTAATTGAATATGATCTTTGATCTTTTAACAACACGGGATTGATGATAAATGAGATATCAAATTGAATAGCGGTGGATTCTTCATCTTTCCAGTTGTCTATCCACATATTTTCTGATTCGACATTATCAAAAACTTTAACGCCGGAAAGATATCTGAGTTTGAAATCACTGACATTATCAGCAAAAATTACATTATTTATTTTTAAACAGTTACAGTTCTCTTGAAAGGAGATCGTAATATCTTTCAGATTATTGAAACGAGAACAAAAAACAATTTCATTTTTTGTTGCGCTGCGCATTGCAGTAATATGTACAAACTCATTTACCAGGCGATTGATCACCAGACGTGCCTGTTGGGCGATTTCTGTATGCTGTTTGTGCAATGTATAAGCATCAACGCAATTCTCTATTGAAAATCCAGCCAGCCCTGAAATAATGACTATTATCATTAGAGTTGCTGTTATTTCTAAAAGTGTAAAGCCTTTATCTGATTTATTAATAAATATTTTCATATCATTATTTTTACTTTTCTGTAAATAAAACTGTCAGGCTAATATTTGAATATCGTTGGGGTTGAATCGTCACAAGCAACATATTACCATTAGATGAATAATCTTTTACCATGTGAATTTTTTTTGAAATTTCCTGTTCTTTTACAAATTCGTTGCATTTTACAAAATATTGTACGTACTTTTGTCCATCATAGCCATAAGGATAATATGAAGGTGGCGACCCCACTCTATTGACATATGTATTGGTCTGACCAATGCGTTTACTAAGCTGTAACAAATCAAAGTCAGGTTCCTCAGGTTCCTCAGGTTCCTCAGGTTCCTCAGGTTCCTCAAAACAACGATTTACATAATCATGGGTAATATTTTCAACCACCATTTTCATATTTATCATTTCTTGAAGGTCTACTATGGCGCGATCATATCGAAATATTGATAATCCAAGATATGGTATCATATAAGAAACGACTAAAAATATTACGAGAAGTGTAACAACAATTTCTATTAATGTAAATCCGGATTTTGATTTCATTGTTTTCCCTTTAAACCACTTAATTACTTTGAATTGTAACATGACCTGTTTTGTTTATAATAAGGTTTACATTTTTATTCGTATTTGGTGCAGACAATTGAATTTGTATATTGCGCTCACATTGTTCGCCTTCCCTGTTGACAGGTTTGCCGAGCGCATCAAAAAAAATTTCATCTATCAGACATGGATTGGTTAGTTTGTAAGTAATGGTATTCTTGTGTGATGGATAAATATTGCTATCCATCCAGACAGGACCATTAATATCTAGATTTTCAACACGATTCGAACTATATGATTTTCGAACCAAATTTAATGTTTTACCCTGCAATATTTGTATCCCCCAAAGATCATCATCTCGCATTTCGGTACCAACATATATTTGTTGCTCAAAATATTGCATGGCTTTTGCCTGAAGAAGTCTGACAGTTGACTTGATATTATGAGCTTCAGCCAAAATTTCGTAATTAGATTGTGTCGCACTGAATATAGACGTAATACTGCCACTTACAATACCGATTAAAACAAGAACAACCAGTATTTCAAAAAGCGTGTATGCGGAATTATCATTTAAAAAAAGTCGAATTCTACTCATTTTTTAGCCATCCATTATTTGGCATCATATGATGGTTGTTGTTCTGTGAAATTTTTTATACTCAAATATTGTTCTTTTAGTATCACATTACACTTGAACTATCAATTTTGGATATTTGAATTTGGTAGTTTATATCATAATCAATAAAGCATATTTATCAATGCTCTATCCCAATTATTTGGACAGAGCATGATAAATCTGCTTTTGTTTTTTGGAAAGAAATATCAGACAAATGGGTAGGTGTTTCAATTAGTCCTGTTGTTGAATCCATCGAAATTCAGGTCCTCTAAGATTAGAACCTGTAAATACTGGCTCACTGTATTGAAAAATAATTGGTTCCTCCTGGGATGACCCATTAATTTTGATAGTGCTCTCTCCTGGGCTCAGTTGCACAATGTATGGATCTGTCTCTTCAGAAAGTCCTTCAAGCAACTCAGTGTCGCGACCTTCTTCCCATCTATCCTGTGCATCTCCTGGAGCCATGATTGCATTGGCATACAATAAATTACCTCGTGCCTGTAATTCTGCAATTACACCTTGAGCGGCTTTCTTGCCTGCTTCCTGCTCCAAATCAAAATACTTGGGCATAATAACCGCCGCTAAAATACCAAGAATTATCAGCACGACGATAATTTCAATTAGTGTAAAACCTTGCTCATTTCTGAACACTTTCTTAATCTTTTCCATCATAACCTCCTTT
>Ga0272440_1003339_pt1 | contig 12046 bp, 12 predicted proteins | sample SSMMMBAug17_FD_192440 | JGI IMG/M metagenome (GOLD analysis project Ga0272440, IMG submission 192440) | Marine sediment archaeal communities from Little Sippewissett salt marsh, Falmouth, MA, United States - SSM-MMB-Aug17 | ecosystem: Environmental > Aquatic > Marine > Wetlands > Sediment ... | reverse complement strand
AAAACGAAATGAGATATGGCTTTTAGAGTTGGTTCGAGTTGAATTTTATTGTGCATTGTATAGAAGATTTAGAAACAATGAGATTAGTGAAGACCAGTTAAATATTGCAATATCAGGTTTTAATGAAATAATGGAATAAAACGATTTGATTCCCGCGAACATCAATATTCCATTATTGACAACAGGCAAAGTAAGCTTATTAATAATAATATGATTTAGAAAAGGAATTTAATTTAATGACATTTTAATAATGGAGGTAAAAAATGCGCATTAAAAAGAATCAACACGTTTTAATCCTTGTATTGGGTATTGTGCTTTTCATTTGCGGATGCGGCGATTCGCAGATGGTTCAGGCACGTGCATATGAAAACATGCAGATGGTGCCTGCTAATTTCAGTAATATTGCTAAAATAGCACGACAGGGCGTTGTCAATATTCGAACAGAAAAGACAATTAAGGGTGGCGGTCGTGTTTTTAAATATTTTTTTGGGCCTAAAGGTGATCAACAGCATCCATTTGGAAATGACCAGTTTGACAACTTTTTTGATCGTTTTTTTGGCGATGAGGATGGTTCCTCTGGACGTGATTATAAACAAAAAAGTTTAGGATCTGGATTTATTATTGATAATAATGGCTATATTGTCACAAATAATCATGTAATAGAGGATGCTGATGATATTAAGGTGAAATTAGCCAATGGTGAGGAATTTGATGCCACTGTCGTTGGCAGAGACCCCAAAACAGACCTTGCACTCATTAAGATTCCTGAATCCAGTGATTTGAAACCAATTCCTTGGGGAAAATCAGAAGACATGCAGGTGGGAGACTGGGTTGTTGCCATTGGAAGCCCATTCGGATTGGAACAAACTGTTACTGCGGGTATTGTCAGTGCAAAAGGGCGGACGATTGGATCAGGCCCATATGATGATTTTATCCAAACCGATGCATCCATTAATCAGGGTAACAGTGGCGGCCCCTTGCTCAATTTAAAAGGTGAAGTGATTGGTATCAATACAGCGATCATTGCTGGTGGTCAGGGCATTGGTTTTGCGATCCCCACAAAGCTTGCGCATGGTATTATTGATCAATTGAAAAATGAGGGTGAAGTGACGCGCGGATGGTTGGGAGTGGGCATTCAAAATTTGAGCAAAGAAATGGCAGATTATTACAATCTGGATAATCAGGAAGGTGTCCTGGTAAGTCAGGTCTATGAAGGCGACCCTGCTGATAAAGCGGGTATGGAACCACAGGATATTATTGTTGGTGTCAATGGCAAAAAAATCTCAGATACACGACAATTATCCAGAATGATAGCTGAAACATCAGTCGGTCAAAATATAACTGTTGATGTTCTTCGAAATGGTCGGAAAAAAAGCCTGAATGTCGTTATTGCCAGACGTGATGATTCTCGTTTGGGAGATCTTTCTCCTGGTAAATCACATCGTGACACATCTTTGGGAATGCGGGTTGAAGATTTAAATGAGCATCTGGCATCACGTTTTCAATTGAAATCTGATGAAAAAGGTGCAGTTGTTGTAGATGTAGAAAATAGCGGTAAAGCGGCTGAATCTGGCATTCAACCCGGCGATATAATTATTGAAATCAACCGAAAACCTGTTGGTTCAACAAGTGACTATCATTCCATTGTTGATTCAGTTGATAAAGGAAGTGAATTGAAATTTTTTATTAAACGTCGAAATGGGTTTCATGTTATTAAAATGGAAAAATAACGCAGGAGAACACCAAAAAAAAGGAGAAATCATGTTTAAAGAACCAAGAACAGAATTATTATTCTCATGGTCAGACCTGGGAGATATTGAAGCCGGTCGTCCCAATCTGGGGACAACTACGCATGTCGCAGTGTATCGGCTCATGCAGTATACCATGCGCGATGTTCTGATTAAACGCTATGGCCCACAAACAGCCTCACAAATTTTGTATGATTCAGGAAAGAGTGCTGGAATGAGTTTCTGTGCCAATGTTCTGGATAAAAATTTGGTATTAGATGATTTTGTGGCAAATCTTCAGGATGCGTTAAAAGAATTTGGTGTTGGTATATTGCGCGTTGAAAAGGTGGATCTGGAAACCAATTCTTTTGTCCTGACTGTTGAGGAAGACCTTGATTGCTCTGGACTTCCTATGATCAATGAAACAATTTGTGATTATGATGAAGGTTTTATTGCCGGGATTTTAGAAGAATACATTGGCAAACCATTTAATGTCAATGAAATAGACTGCTGGGCAACGGGTGACAGGGTCTGTCGATTTGAAGCCAATCAAGCGGTTTCTGAGGTATAAGCGATGATTGCAGTAGTACAGAGGGTCAAAGAATGTGACGTCACTGTTGATGGTATTTCAACCGGTCGCATTGATCAAGGATTGATGGTGCTTCTGGGCGTTGGACATAACGATCAGACAAAGAATGCAGATTACCTGGCAGAAAAAATTGTGCATCTGCGCATATTTGAAGATGATGCAGGTAAAATGAATCGCTCTTTGATGGATGTCAATGGCCAGATGTTGGTTGTCTCCCAATTTACCTTGTTGGGAGATTGCCGAAAAGGTCGGCGGCCATCATTCATAAATGCTGCGCCGCCAGATCAGGCTAAAGAATTGTATTCATACTTTGTTGAACGTGTAAAACAAATGGGTGTTGAAACACAAACCGGTGTTTTTGGCGCGATGATGGATGTTTCCCTGATTAATCATGGCCCGGTAACCATGATATTGGAAAGTGTGTAAATCTTGGGATTATTTGATAAACTAAAACAAATTAAAAAACAAAAAACAAAAGACACCTTTAAATACAGCCCTACTGCTGATGGCATCATATTTTCAGTGACGCCCAAAACATGGCAGGCATTGAATAAACAGCAGGTGAATGCTCATTTGATGCATCAATACGTGGCGCTTCAGATGCTTGTTGAAGAAGGCATGGCATCTAAAACAGAAAATGGATTTTTTCTCCAGTCATCCTCTGCTGTGCTGTTAGATCATCATACCCGATTTTTGCTGGATTTACCCAATCCCTGGCCCGGTAGTTTCAACATTGAAATTGATGGCCACACCCAAAGCCAACGATTTAACACCATGCTTATCCTTGAATCATCTGAGGGTGAAATCATTCGATATTTTGATTTTAATGGCCCTATGCTGGCTTTAAGTGAAGAAGAAATCTTTTTGCCAGATGCCCCACAATGGCATGCATTTCAAGCAATTCAAAAACATCATTCTTTAGAAATAAATGAACGTACCGAATATCATAATCTTGATTTGATATACCAATTACAACAGGCAAAAGAAAATGGTTTAAATATTGATCTGTCTCATTTCAGTGAATTAAAAATTGTTCAACCAGATAAAATTGGTGTGACTGTTGATGAACAAGAGGATGGTTCAGCCTTATTGACGCCTTCCTTTGGGAATCTGGCTTCTGCAAATGAAATTGCCAATCGTATGGGGCAGCTTGATCCCAATCATCAGGTTCAGAGCATGCGGATCAATGATAATATTGTGCTTCTTGATGAAGAAAAACTTGCCTGTGTTCATGAAATCATTCACAGACGAAAAATTCCAAAATCTCATGTCAAACAGTTTATGGAAACACCGGGTGCATATATTGATGCCTCACGAATTGATTTGGATTTGGGATTTTCGTATCGGGTAAAGGGTGCAACGCGCTTCAAACATGCATATTTTGGCGATACAGATTTATCTGATATTAACTGGTTTAACAAAGATAACGACACTCCTGAAGAAATATCGGATCAAATTCCAGACCTGACTAAAATCATCACCGATCAAAGTGATTTAGAACATTTTCGCCATCACATGACTGATTCAATTCAAGCAGGCGCAGATTATTTTGAATTTAATCAATTTAGTATACCCCTGGATCAAATTCAGATCATTGAAGACAAACTGAATGCAATGGCTGAAACGTTGTCAGAAATGCCTCAAGATTCAAATGCTGAATTGAAAGTCATTGATATTACGCAAAATGATGAATTCTGTGAATTTGCGAACGATAAAATCCCTCCGCAGCCTGAATCCTGTTTATATAATGAACCCATTGATTTTTCTCATTACAAACGACAGCCATATCCACATCAGCTTGAGGGAATCCGATGGATCCTTGGATTGACAACTGAAAGCATTCTTATTACAGAAGAACTTCAGGATCGCTTGGGAGCATTACTGGCAGATGACATGGGATTGGGAAAAACGTTTATGTCGCTCATTGCAGCAGCAGAATATTATCGTCTGGCAGATTTACAAGGCGATATAAAGCGCCCTGTGTTGGTAGTTGCCCCGCTGAGCTTATTGGAAAACTGGAAAAATGAAGTCAGTGAAACATTCAATACAAGTCCCTTTCGCGATATTGTTATCCTTCAATCCAGTGCGGATTTACAGAAATATCGGGTACAGGGGTTTGGTGCAGAAACGCGCCAGGGATTCTTAAATGATTCTGATGATGACGACAGTATATGCGACACCCAGATTCAATACGCACTAAAAATTGGTTCCAGATTTGGCACTGAAAGATTGGACATGGAACGCCGCATGGTTTTGACGACCTATCAAACCCTTAGAGATTATCAGTTCTCATTATGCAGGGTTGACTGGTCGCTGGTCATTTTTGATGAAGCGCAGAATATTAAAAATCCCAATGCCCTTCAAACGCGAACAGCAAAGGGTCTAAAAGCACGTTTCAAACTCCTTGTTACAGGTACACCGGTTGAAAATCATCTGGGCGATTTTTGGTGTCTGTTTGATACCGCAAGACCAGGTCTTCTGGGTGCTTATCAGGGATTTCTCAAAAGATTTGTCCTGCCCATGCTTCGTGCCAACGCTGAAGACATATCAGATATTCGACAAGAAATTGGCACAGAACTTCGCCAGACAGTTGGCGGGCTGATGCTCAGGCGCACAAAGGCCGAAAAAATCAGCGGGCTTCCTAAAAAAACAATTTATGTGGGCGCCCAGACGCCCGATGATCGAATAGAAGTTTTTGATCCCAACCTTGTCTGCATGATGGAAGGCAACCAGTTGGAAACCTATGAAGCCATTGTTAATGACACAGTGAACAGTCAGGATCGTGCCAATGCCAGTGCCAGAATATTACGTGGGCTCATGCAGTTAAAAGACGTCTGTTTACATCCGGATCTTATGGATGGCGGTACGCCCACAATTCCTGAAACACATAAGGCAGCCAGGTCTGTTATGATGCAATCTGCAAAGCTTGAATGCCTGCTGAAACTGTTATTTCAGATTCAGAGCCGCAATGAAAAAGCCATTATTTTTATTTTGAATAAACGCCTTCAACAGTTTATTATTCTTTGTTTACAGCTCATTTTTGATATTCAGGTTGATGTGATCAATGGTGATACCAAAGCGGTTTCAAAAAATGCATCTGCGCTCACACGTGTTCGTATCATTGACATGTTTCAAAAAAAGGATGGGTTTCAAATACTTGTCATGTCACCGGTTGCTGCGGGTGTCGGGCTGACAGTTACAGCAGCAAACAATGTCATTCATCTGGAACGACATTGGAACCCTGCAAAGGAAGATCAGGCGACAGATCGGGTATATCGCATTGGGCAGAAAAAAGATGTCAATGTGTATATCCCGGTCGTACATCATCCCGAGGTACGATCTTTTGAACTCAATTTACATACCTTGCTATCGAATAAAATTGATCTGAAAGAAGCGATTGTTACCCAGGAAGATGTTACAGCGAAAGACATGGCTCGAACAGGGTTGTTTAGCAATGTACTTGTAGAGATGTAGCATGCTACGTCTCTACAGTACAGTTACCCCAAAACGCAACAATATCAATAAATGGGGAACTTATTTTTATGGACTTTAAGATAAAGATTTTGGCAAGGCGGCGCAAGGAGATAGTACTATAGTACATCGACGAAGCGCCAACGCAGTCCAAAATCTTTATCTTAAAGTCTATAGTGCTTTCCCAGGGAATCATTATGACATCATCGAACACCCAAAAAATTCAACTGGATCATGGAAGTGGTGGTTCTGCAAGCCACCAATTGATTACAAATTTATTTTTGCCCACCTTTGATAATCCCTATCTTCGCCAAATGGACGACAGCGCCCAATTAACCATTGGAGACAATCGCATTGCATTTTCAACAGACACTTTTGTTGTCTCTCCTATTTTTTTTCCTGGTGGTGATATTGGTGATTTGGCAATTAATGGAACTGTCAATGATATTGCAATGAGTGGCGCTAAGCCATTATATCTAAGTGTTGGAATGATTATTGAGGAAGGTTTTTCAATACATTCTTTGAATCGTATCTTGAAAAGCATGAAAAAGGCCGCGCAAATAGCGGATGTCCAGGTTGTAACCGGTGACACCAAAGTCATGCCATCAAAAAAGCTGGATGGTATCGCGATCAATACCGCAGGCATAGGCGTTATCGAATCAGACTACCAGATTTCAGCCAATCGGGCACAGGTTGGAGATAGAATCATTGTCAGTGGAACCATTGCTGATCATGGTATTACCATTTTAACACAACGTGATAATTTAATGATCGAAGGGGATATCCAATCAGATACAGCCTCATTGAATCATCTGGTTTCAAAATTAATTTCTGCTTGTCCAGATATCCACGTATTAAGAGATCCAACGCGTGGCGGAATCACAGCCGTCTTAAATGAAATAGCAAATCAATCAGGCGTTGAAATTGAAATACAGGAAGATGCAGTACCGATCAAACCCCAAATAGCCGCATGCTGTGAATTATTAGGACTTGATCCTTTCAGTATTGCCAATGAAGGTAAACTTATTTCCTTTGTCCCTGAATCTTCTGTGAAGCAGGCATTGTCTGTAATGCATCAACATAAACTGGCACAAAAGGCCTCGTTGATTGGCACAGTTGTGTCTGATACAAAATCAGTTGTTTATGTCAAAACGCCTATTGGGGGTAAACGTCTCTTACATATGCCGGTTGGTGATCAATTACCGCGAATTTGTTAGGTTTGGGGTTGATCCGACCCAACATCAAAAGGAGGAACTTATGAAAAAGCATTATTTTTTTATAATACTATTAATTCTTGTATTATTTCAATCGATTGGATATACACAAGAAAAACTTGTCCTATCTTCTGGTGAATGGCCGCCATATACTTCAGAAAAACTAAAACACTATGGATATGGCCTCCACATTGTTTCAGAGGCATTTGCTACTCAAGGCGTCCAGGTAGAATACAAATTTTTTCCTTGGAAACGTTCTTATATATTAACCCAAAGAGGTCAGTTTGCTGGAACTGCTTTATGGTTCATTGATAATGAACGTCAGAAAGAATTTTACTTCAGTGAGGCGGTTGATAAATGCAAGACAGTACTGTTTCATCGCGCTGACAAACCAGTTGAATGGAGTACGCTTGAAGATTTAAAAAAATATAGAATAGGCAAAACACTTGGTTATTCATATGGTGACAAATTCCATAATGCTGAGAAAAAGTATGGATATAAGGTAGACATATCTCCTACTGATATTATAGGTTTTAAAAAACTGCTGAAGGAAAGAATTGATGCCTTTGCTTGTGACTTTGGTGTCGGATACTGGATTATAAGCAATGACTTTCCTGCGTATCAAAAAAATCTCATCACAAACAATCCGAATGTTGTTGCTGAAAACACTATTCACTTTATAGTGCCTAAGAATCAAAAGGATGCTTTAAACAGGGTTAATGTCTTAAATAAAGGGTTGGCAGCCTTAAAAGCATCTGGCAGGCTCGACAAGTTTGAGGATAACCTGATTAGTGGTTATTATAGAAAGAATAATCATCCTTGACAAGGCAAATTATCCTGATAAACTTCTTTTGTTATGAAAAATATACAAAATCGATTAATAAATATCAATTTGCCTTCAAATCGTTCCGCTTTTTTGTGGGGTCCGCGTAAAACAGGCAAATCATATTGGATCAACAGGCATTACAGTCAGTTGCCATTAATTGATCTGTTGAAAACAGATGTTTTTGCAGATTATGCCTCAAGGCCATCGCTGCTGCGAGAGCAATATCAAGATTATCAAGGACTTATTGTTATTGACGAAATACAGATGGTTCCTGATTTACTCAACGAAATCCATTGGTTAATAGAAAATTCTGCTGTTTCATTTATAATGACAGGCTCAAGTGCAAGAAAACTTCGCAGAGGTCATGCAAATTTGCTTGGCGGAAGGGCATGGCGTTATACAATGGCACCGCTCAGCTATAAAGAAACAATAGGGTTTCGCCTTGAAGACGCGCTTATATCAGGAATGCTCCCACCACACTTTCTTTCAACAGACCCAATCCAGGATATCAGAAGTTATGTTGCAGATTATCTGAAAGAGGAAATTGCGACAGAAGCAGTCACACAAAATATTCCAGCTTTTTCTGAATTTCTAAGAGTTGCAGCAATTTCCTCCAGTGAATTACTTAATTATACAAATGTTGGAAGAGAAACAGGTGTTAGTGCAAAAGTTGTTCGGAATTATTTTCAAATTCTTGAAGATACATTTCTTGGCTATCGCGTTTCCCCCTGGAAAAAACAAAAAAATCGTCGTCTCATTGAAACTGAAAAATTTTATCTTTTTGATGTGGGTATCACCAATTATCTTGCGCGAAGAAAACCTGTTATCGGTTCTTCAGAATTTGGCAAAGCCTTTGAGCATTTTATCCTTATGGAGTTAAAAGCATATCAGGCATATATAAATCCTGAATTTGACATTCATTTCTGGCGAACTGCTTCAGGTCTTGAAGTTGATTTTCTCCTTAATGATTTATCCATTGCATTAGAAATAAAAGCCACGAATAGAGTTCATAGCGGTCATTTGAAAGGATTAAACGCTTTACTTGAAGAGTATACAGTAAAAAAAGCCTATGTTATATCACTGGAAAAACAATCCAGAAAGTTAGCGTCTGGTATTACTATTCTGCCATGGAAAACATTTATTGATATGTTATGGGATGGGGAATTTGTTTAGTTTGGGATCGGACCGACCCCAATATCAAACAAAAAACTTGACTAATTTCCAGATTGTTGATAATAAAGAAATTTCATAACAAATGCCGACGTAGCTCAGTTGGTAGAGCAGCTGATTCGTAATCAGCAGGTCGCGGGTTCAACTCCCTTCGTCGGCTCCATTAATTTCAAAAAGAGGATAACGATATGTCGATAACTTCCATTGAACAATTTGTTGAAAAAGCAAATCAGGATAAAAGTATCCAGGATAACATTAAAACTTTTACTGGAATACCTGATGAATCATATCGAAAAATGATTAACCTTGCCAAAGAATATGGCTATGAATTTACAACACAGGAATGGAAAGATTATCCAAAAAGTACTGCTCCGGGAACATCACCCCATGGTTTTACAGAATGGTCATCAGAGATACTGGTTCCCTGGCTTAAATAATTATCAGAGTCTATAGGCAAAAAAAAAGCGCCTGAAAAAAATTTTTTCAAGCGCTTTGACGTGCAGTGACCTATTCCTAAAGAAAGCTTATTCACTTAGAACAGATACTGTACCATTTATATCAATTGACTGAAAATGCATTTTTAGAAGCCCTATTTGCAGATCCAGACCAATATTGTCATCTTGATCTATTAATGAGAATTTCGGTGCAAGGGGATTATCATTTAACTCAGAAGATAAATTGCTAAAAAAATCAAGGGTTTCGATATAAGAATCTGCGTTTTTAGTTTTATCCGAAATTTTAACAATCTGCTTTTGTTCTACAAAATTAACAAATCCGAGAGCGTCTGCACTATTTGACACAGACGCAGATTGTCCAATAACGCTTGATAAATGTTGATCATTAATCGCCTGCATGTCTGATACTGCATTAGAAAAAAATCCCATGCAGATCAATGCAAACATTCCTGACATGATTATGCGTAAAGATTTCATAAATTCCTCCTTTACGTTTTATCCCGATAATATCAGGTATTTTCCTGACATTTTCGAGTTTTTGTATGAAACCGAAGACAACTTTCGATATGCTGCATTTTTTTTGAAATGCGGTCAATATCTTTTGTCAGTATCACCATTTGACGCAATGGAATCACCAGCAGCAATGCGATGATTGCAGGAAAATAACTGACATGGCCTTCGATCATATACTCTAAAAAATATAACAAGATCGCAATCAGTATGCTTGTTGTTATTGCCATATGTATCATGAGTTTCCTCCTGGTATTATTAGCAAATAAACACGCTTTAACGTACAAATTAAATTATGATTGTAATATTATTGCATTACGAATCTCTCATGATTTTTTGAATAAACAAAAAAAAGTCCTTTAAAAAAATCAGTCGATCGTATTTTTTGGGCTGATTTTTTCAAAAGAGTTGCTTACTACTGATTACATCATGTCATTCAAGTCAAAGAACGAGGCGAAAAAAATTATTTATCAAATGCGATGAATATTAATATAACGCAGCGCGGCATAATGTCAACTTTTTTTCTGCATTGCGGCATTTTTTTTGACAAGCCACTGATTTTTCATCAGTAAGTTTAATGAGACAGAAAAGGCAAGAACGTTTGGTCTATCTGGTCTTTTTATTTCAAGATTAGATTAATTTATTATTTATTGAAGATTTGTTTATATGAATCAATTACTTAAAATAGACTTTCATATTCACACCAAAGAAGATACAGACAACAATATAGAATATGATGCATTTGAGTTAATCAATCGTGCGGAGATGCTTTCATTTGATGCCATTGCGATTACCAATCATAACCAATTGATGAATAACGAAAAACTGAATTCCTATGCAGAAAAAAAAGGAATTATTCTATTTCCGGGTGTTGAGCAATCCATTGATCATAAGCACGTCTTATTAATTAACTTTTCTCAAATAGATTCTTTTGACAATTATGATGCCATCAGGAAGGCAAAAAACAACAACAATTTGGTAATTGCGCCGCATCCATTTTTTCCAGGCATGCAATCTTTGGGAAAAGATTTGTATTTACATTCTGATTTGTTTGATGCCATTGAATTTTGTCATTTCTATAGTTCTCAAATCAATTTCAATCGTGAAGCTGTGCGGTATGCCCAAAAAAAGAGGTTGCCGCTATTGGCGGGATCTGATGCGCATATTCAAGAACAATTTGGACGTTGCTATTCCCTTGTCAAGAGCAACAAAAATAAAAAGGATATCATTCAAGCGATAAAAAAAGGTCATGTCCAAGTGGTTGCCAACCCATTGCATCTAAACAGTATGGTTCGCATCTATTTGAAAATACTGCTTAACAAACCGAGTCTCAAACGTTCTCTTGTGAGAATAAAGGGGATTTTTAACAAATTAGGGCATGTCTCTGAAACAAGAAGATTTTTACAATGAAATACTATCCAATTAATTTGACTTTAAAAAATCGTAGATGCCTTATTGCAGGCGGTGGCAAGGTGGCGCTTCGAAAAGTCAATCGACTGATTGCATGTAAGGCAAACATTCGAATAATAAGCCCCCAAGTAGAACCCCAATTAGCAGAAATTGCGAAACAAAACGCAATAGAAATTGATTATAGAAACATTTGTGCCCAGGACCTTAAAGATCTTTTTATGGTTTTTGCAGCCACGAATAATCAGAGCGTGAACACATCCATTGCGCAATGGGCTCGCGCAAGCAACATATTATGTAATATTGCTGACCAACCTGATGAATCTGATTTCACCTTACCATCGGTTATTGAACAGGGAGATCTTTGTCTTACAATTTCCACAAATGGTAAAAGTCCCGCCTTGTCAAAGTATCTCAGAAAACGCTTACAAAATGAGTTTGGTCAGGAATATGCCGCGCTGCTCAATATGATGGGAAAACTACGCAGCATATTAGGCAAAGAAATTACATGCCAGAAGTCCCGACAAAAAATATACCAGTCGCTCCTTGATAGCGAAATACTTGATTGTTTGAAAAAAAATGACCTTGACACCGCATCCAACACCTGTAAGGAGTTAACCGGTCATTGTCTTGATGAAATTAACTGCGTTCAGGATTGTTCCTGAATGGCTTCAATC
>Ga0272440_1003338_pt1 | contig 12047 bp, 7 predicted proteins | sample SSMMMBAug17_FD_192440 | JGI IMG/M metagenome (GOLD analysis project Ga0272440, IMG submission 192440) | Marine sediment archaeal communities from Little Sippewissett salt marsh, Falmouth, MA, United States - SSM-MMB-Aug17 | ecosystem: Environmental > Aquatic > Marine > Wetlands > Sediment ... | reverse complement strand
TTAATTATTATATTAATTTTTCTTTAATCTCAAATTTTTAACATTTGTAATAAGCTTCAAAATTTAAATAAGGATAACTATGAATAAATATATAGCAATTTATTTATAATTGATGTATATTAACTATTATTTACATATATCGTATTAAATTTATTGTAATTTCTAAGATACAAATATAAATATATTATTTAACAAAAATTATATTTCTTGTTTTTTTTCAAATTAAAATATGTGATTTTATTCACAACAGATAATAATGATTTCAAAAATAATGGATAGATAATGTTGATGAACGAAAGAACAATGCTAGACCGACTAATACGTTTGGGTATCGAGCTAAATAAAATTCATGATCTTGATATATTAATGGAAAGAGTTTTAAGAGAGGCACGCTTTTTTGCAAATGCTGATGCTGGTTCTATTTATATTCGTGAAGGTAATTATTTAAATTTTACTTATACCCAAAATGATACCCTTCAAAATCGTCTTCCTGAAGGGCATAAACTTATATATTCCACTTTTTCAATACCAATAAATAAAAATAGCCTGGCTGGCTATGTCGCAGTATCAGGTTCTATATTAAACATACCAAATGTTTATGAAATTAGTGCAACTTCTCCTTATGGTTTTAGCAAAGAATTTGATGAAGCAACAGGATATCAGACCAGATCAATATGTACAATTCCTTTAAATACAACACGTGGTGATATACTTGGTGTTTTACAAATTATTAATGCTATGGATGATAATAACAATATAATTTCGTTTTCTAAAAAGGTTGAGAGTCTTATGCTTCATTTTGCTGGAATTGCATCTGTCGCACTAGAACGTGCCCAAATTACTCAGGCAAATCTTTTTAGGATGATAAGATTATCTGATTTACGAGATCCAGTTGAAACTGAAGCTCATGTTAACCGAGTTGGAGGGTATGCAGTTGAAATATATGAGCAATGGGCAAAAAAGCATCATTTAAATCAGAGAGAAATTGATAAAAATAGAGATATCCTCCGCATTGCAGCTATGTTACATGATGTTGGTAAAGTTGCAATATCTGATCAGATTTTAAAAAAACCAGGACGTTATAACCCTGATGAATATGCAGTCATGAAACAACATACTATTCTTGGCGCAAGACTTTTTCAACAACCAAAAACAGACTTTGACGAAGCTGCATTTCAAGTCATTTTAAATCATCATGAAAAATGGGATGGCACAGGATATCCTGGTTATGTTGATATTAATACATTAAAACCTTTACCAGGTTATACTAATGAATTTGGTACAGCCATGGGTAAAAAAGGATTAGAAATTCCTCTTTTTGGCAGAATTGTTGCAATTGCTGATGTATATGATGCACTTGCATCACACAGACGTTATAAAGAGGCATGGGATGAAAAAAGAATTCTTGCTACAATTAAAGAGGAAGCCGGCCGCCATTTTGATCCTGAATTATGTGAAATATTTTTAAATAATTTTAATTTAATTCGCTCTGTAAGAGTTAGATATAAAGATTAAAATTCTCAATTATCTCAAAAAGATAATGTAGCTTTTTTCCAATTAATTTATTCATATTCTTTTACTAATTATATTACAGTTATTTAAGAGGTTAATGATGTTTAGGATTAGTTTAAAATTAAAGATATTTTGTGGTTATTTTATTATTACGTTACTTGCAATTTTAGTGGGTATTATATCTATACTTCAATTTTTGGATTTAACAAAAGATGTTACTTTTTTAACAAAAGATGTGGCAAATGAAGTTAAAATTGCAAATGAGCTATGTTCAAATATTTTATCAACAAGAACATCTGTTGAAAAATATATTTATCTTAACAAAGAAGAAGATAAAAAAAATGCACAAAATTACATCAAAGAATCATTTATTGTTTTAAATAAAGCTCTTTCAGAAATAAAATCTCCAAAAAGGACTGAACCTTTTCATGCTATTGAATTAATAGCAAAAAAATATACAAAGACATTTAATATTATTTCTGAAGAAATGACAAATATAGATAATAATAGAAAAATGCTTTTATTAAATTTTAATAAAATTATTAATAGTTTCCTTGGGCTTGCAAAGATAAAAAAAGACTCTAATGACTTTATTCTTTTTTTTGAGGTATTTAATAATATTATAAGTATTTCACAACAAATTAACTGCTATTTATCTGATAATTTCACAACTTTTTCAGATGATACATTAAAAAAAATAATCAATTTATCAGATAATATTGAAAATGCACAGGCAAATATTGATTCTGATTTAGTTGTAACTACTAAAAAATTTATCAATGAAATTAACTTATTAGATGAAAAGAGAAATGAATTAATTAATTTATTAGAAAAAAACTTGGATCCGCTTGCTCCAAAAATTGTCTATCTTGCTTTAAATGTTGCACATTATGGATGGAATGAAGTTGATTTATATAGGGATGATTTAGAAAAAACTGTTACGCAAACTGGAAAACTATTGTTTATGATAATTATGGCAACTCTTATTTTTGGTATTTTAACAGGTACTTTTTTATCTAGATTAATTATTAATCCAATTTTAGGAGTTGTTGATGGATTATCTGATGGTGTCAATGCAGTGGAAAAAGATTCTTCAAATGTTTCATTGATAAGCCAGCAGCTTTCACAAAGATCTTTAGAGCAGATTAAATCAATTTCAGATACTGCAAATTCACTTGAAGATATTGCTTCTATTTCAAAAAAGAATGCTGATGATGCTGGAGAAGCTAAAGAACTTGTTGAAAAAACTAATCAAATTGTTAAAGAAGCTAATGATGCTATGTCAGAACTGGCAGTTTCTTTAATTGATATTCAAAAAGCTAGTGAAGAAACATCAAAAATTGTCAAAACAATAGATGAAATTGCATTTCAAACTAATTTACTTGCTCTTAATGCTGCTGTAGAAGCAGCCAGAGCCGGCGAAGCAGGTGCTGGATTTGCTGTTGTTGCTGATGAGGTCAGAAGCCTTGCTTTACGATCTGCTGAAGCAGCTAATAACACCGAAACTTTAATTGATGGAACTGTTAAAAAAATTAAAAGCGGTTCAGAGCTTGGCAATGTAACAAATGATACTTTTTCTAATGTAGTAAATAGTGTTTTTCAAATACAAGAACTTATTGAAAAAATTACTGCATCCTCAAATAAACAAGCTGATAGTATTGAATATCTTAGTAAAAACGTAGCTCAAATGAATAACATTGTTAAACTAAATACTGATAATGCTGAAGAACTCGCTGATTCATCTGAACAAATGAAAGATCAGGTTAATGGTATGAAACAAAATGTTGATAATTTAATAAGTGTTGTTGATGGTCAACATTTGTTTTCAACTGAAAAAATTTTTAATAAAGAACAATCTTTTATAAATGATTTTGATCAATGAATCTTTCTAAGTCAAAAAAAAAATCAAGATCTATTTCAAAATGGCTTACTATAAGCCTCATCACTTCTGTATTTTTAGTTTCTGTTATTGTTATCTTTATCAATTATTACATATTAAGTACGAAATACAAAAAAAATCTTAATATAAAAGCAGACGAATATATTAGTATTCTTTCATCAAGTTTAACAATACCTCTTTGGAACTGCAGTGAAGAAGAGATAACTTCAATTGCTAAATCCATGTTTTCTAACGAAATAATAGCATTATTAAAAATAATAGATATTGATGGCGGTGTATATTATTTTGATGAAAAAAAGAAATATGAAAACTCTCCATTAATATTTCGTATAAAAAAACTTAAATTTGATGAAAAAGAAATCGGCATTATTCTTTTAGCCATTTCATCAATTCAAATTGTTGAAATAAATAATAAACTTCTTCAATCCAGCCTTATAACATTATTTGTAATATTAATAACTATAATTTTTGTAACAGGTTTTCTTTTACGAATTTTTCTAAAAAAGCCATTAGAAACAATGAGCGATATTATTAAAGATTATAAATCAGGAAAAAAAGAAATAACTGCTAAAGGAATTCCTTATATAGAATTTATAAATTTTATAAATGTTTTGACTGACATGTGTAATACAATAAATCAACAAATATCTGAAATAAAACAAGCAGAAGATAAATACAGGTCAATTTTTGAAAACGCCGTTGAAGGTATATTTCAAACAACAGTTTCAGGAAGATTTATTAGTGCTAATCCCTCTATGGCAAATATTTTAGGTTATGATTCACCGCAAGATTTATTAAATTCAGTTAAAGATATTTCTAAAGAAATTTATTATGACCCATTAGATAGAAATAAAATATTAAAAATGTTATTAAATGATGGCTCTATTTTTGATTTTGAAGTAAAATTTGTTAAAAAAAGTACTCAAATTATTTGGTGCTCAATATCAGCAAGATCAGTAAAAGATGAATATGGGTATTTATTATACATTGAAGGAACTTTAGTTGATATTTCAGAACGTAAAAATATTGAAAAAAAAATAAAACAATTAAATATTGAATTAGAACAAAAGGTAAAGCAAAGAACATCTGAGCTAAATAACACAATTGATGCTCTTAAAGAAAGTGAAGAAAAATATAAAGGACTGTACGATTCAAGTAAAGACGGGATATTTTTTATAAATGAATATTTACAATTTCAAAATGCAAATAATGCATTATTAAAACTTTCTGGCTATAGTCTTACTGAAATATTAACAATGAATATATGTGAAACAAGTTTAAAGACATTTGTAAAGATTGAAAGAGAAATGTTATTTGATATGCTTGAAAAAGATTACAGCAAAGAATATGAAAAAGATCTATTGAAAAAAGATGGATCAATTGTTCCTGTTGAAATCAGATTATGGCCTTTAAAAGATAATAATAATAAAATTATCGGAATTTGGGGATTTGTAAAAGATATTACAGAATTGAAAAAAAATCAGCAATTGCAAAATGATGTTGAGAGAATGGTAAAACATGACATAAAAAATCCACTTTCTTATATTTTAAATTTTTCAAATAATTTAACTGAAAGACCTGAAATATCAAATAAGGATAAACAAATACTTAAAAAAATTAATAGTTCAGGTCTTGAAATTTTAACTATGTTAGACAATTCTCTTGATTTATTTAAAATGGAAGATACAACATATAAGCTTAAACCTAAAAACTTTGATCTTATATCAATATTAAAAATGATAATAGAAAGTTTTAATAATTTAATTGATCATAAAAAAATTATTATACAAATTTTTCTTAACTTAAAATTAGTTGACGAAACTGATGTGTATATTATTTGCGGAGAAAAATTTTTATTGAAAAATCTTTTTTCAAATTTGATTAAAAATGCAATAGAGGCTTCCAAAAAAAATGAAGATATTAAAATATTTATCAAAAACAATGAAAAAAAGGAAAAACATGAAATAATTGTACATAATCAAGGCGTTATTCCAAAAGAAATAAGAAAGAACTTTTTTGATAAATATGTAACATTTGGAAAAACTAAGGGAACTGGTTTTGGAACTTATAGTGCTTTTCTAATAGCAAAAACTCATAAAGGCCAAATCAGCTTTAATACTTCAACAAAAAATGGAACTGATCTGTTGGTTGAAATTCCATATTTAGATGAAGATCAAACAGATGAAGAAATAATAACAATAAATAAAAAACCGATTTCAGATGTGTCAATATTAATTGCAGATGATAATGCAAATAATAGACTTATTTTACAATCTTTTTTAGAAAATGAGCCGTTTAAATTGCATTGGGCAGTTGATGGTCTGGAACTATTTAACAAATTTAAACAAAATATATTTGATCTTCTGCTTATTGACATTCAAATGCCTGTTATGTCTGGAACTGAAGCAATAACAAAAATTAGAAATTACGAAAAACAAAACTTAAATTCAAGAGTTCCAATAATAGCAATTACTGCAGATTCAAGTGAAGAGATGAAAAAAAGTTGTAAAGATATAGATTGTAATAGTTTTGTTGGAAAACCTTTCAATCAAAAAAAAATACTGAGCGAAATATATAATCTTTTATAATAATTACATGATGAACATAAAATCAAAATTTTCTCGATTTTAATTTTTTATTATGTTGTCAGAGCATAAGCCCTGAGCTTAAAAAATATCTTCAACAAGATCATTAAGGGTTTCCTGTAGATTTTCATCATCAGTTAAAGGCAGGCATATTGCGGATTTACATGCAATATCTATTGGGATGCCTTGTTTAATGAGTTTTGCAGCATAAATCAAAAGCCTTGTACTTGAACCTTCAGTTAAGCCGTGCTCTCTTATATTTCTTATTTTTGATGCCAGTGTAACAAGTTGAGCTGCAATTTTAATATCAACACCACCTTCAAAAGCTACAATTTCTGCTTCTTTTTCTGGCGGAGGGTAGTCAAATAAAATAGAAATAAACCTTTGTTTCGTGCTTTGTTTTAAATCTTTTAACAAAGACTGATAACCGGGATTATAAGACACGATTAAAATAAAGTTTTCATGGGCTTTAACAATTTCTCCTTTTTTATCTATTGAAAGAATCCTTCTGTCATCGCTTAATGGATGAATAACAACAGTAGTATCTTTTCTTGCCTCAACTATTTCATCAAGATAACAAATAGCTCCTATTCTAACTGCTTCAGTAAGAGGGCCGTCCTGCCATATTGTTTCATCATCTTTTAATAAATACCTTCCAATAAGATCAGATGCAAAAAGATCTTCATGACACGAAACAGTAATTAGAGGCCTTTCAAGATCATAGGACATTCTTTCAATAAAGCGGGTTTTACCGCAGCCAGTAGGGCCTTTTAGCATTACAGGAATACGCGCTTTATATGCTGACTTAAAAAGTTCAATTTCGTTACTGGTTTCAATATAGTATGGTCTGTTTTGTAAATAGTATTTTTCTGACATCTTTATTTATTCTATTATTTCTCGTTCTAACAGATTTTGTGGTAGGAGCAGTAATTTTTAGGGACGGCATAAATTCATAGTCTGGAGTCCCAAATCGTTAGATTTAGGCGTCAAAAAATAACAAATGAATAACTGACACCCAAATCTAAAGATTTGGGACTCCAGTCAAAGAAGTTATTTCGTCTTAGAATTACTGACTCATAAATGAAAATATTATATAATAAATAGTATTGCGTTTCATTAAAAGCTTTACAAACTGAATTAATTTTGATGGTCTCGTAAAAAGTCATTTTTATAAAAATCGGTAATAATAATTTCAAATTGTTACACAGATTAGAATCTCATTTTTTGAGTTTTTACAAGACCATCAATTTTAGGAAATTTTATATGTAAATATTTTAATGAAACGAAATAAGGGATTCATTGGATTAATAATTTTGAAATTATAAAAGGTTTTCTTGTTTTAACCGAGTTATAATTTCTTTTGTGGTTTTGCTTCGATTCATAGTATAAAAATGCAGGCCATAAACACCTTGTTCTAAAAGCCCTTTACATTGTTCAAATGCATAATCTATCCCCACATTTACTACAGCCTCTTTATCATTTGGATCAACTGAATCAAGTTTGCTTTGTAATTTGTCTGTTATGGTTGATCCACATATTTTTGACAGCATATTCGTCAATTTTATAGTATAAACAGGCATAATTCCGGGTATAATAGGAACATTAATTCCAGCTTCTTTACATTTTGTAACATAATTGAAAAAATAATTATTGTCATAGAAATACTGGGTAACAACATATTGAGCACCATTATCAACTTTAAGTTTTAAATATTCAATGTCCTTTTCAAGGCTTACCGATTCAATATGGCCTTCAGGATAACCAGCACATCCAATAGTAAAATCAAAATGTTTTTTTATAAATGCTATCAAATCAGATGCATAGGAGAAGCTATCAGGATGAGGATTAAAATCATCTTTTGGTTTGTCTCCACGAATTACAAAAATTGTTTCAATACCCAGTTCTTTATAATTATTAAGAACATTTAATATCTCATCAGGTGATAACCCATAGCCGGCAATATATGCGACTACAGGTAATTTTTTATCAAGCATTTCTTTAACTGTTTGATAAGATCCATCCTTTGTTGAACCTCCTGCTCCAAATGTAACAGTCATATAATTTGGGTTACATTCAGCTAATTTATCAATTATATTACCAAATCCTTGAGCAGCTTTTTCATTTCTCGGTGGAAAAAATTCCATTGAAATAATATTTTTATTATTTTCATATAATGAATTTATACGCATTTTGTATTAACCTCCAATCATTTTTTTATTTAAAATTTATATATTATAATCCAGCTGTGTTTTTTATTTTTGACACTGACATACACTGCTGACTATCAAACAGATGCCTAGTTCATATTATTAGAAAAACCAAAGTTATATTATAATAATAGACATCAGTCTTTTGGGCCATATAATTTATACAGATTTAGTTATAAAGATTTTGGCAAGGCGCCATATCAAAATTATCCGCAGGCGTACATTAAGTACGTTGAGGACGAATTTTGATATGGGAACACAGTCCAAAATCTTTATAACTAAATCTGTATATAAAAGATAATTTATAAAACCCATTAATATGGCAAAAAATGTACCTTTTACACTAAAATCATTACACTAGTCAAATATTTTCTTAATTATATCAACTGGCAAATACCCTACCAAATTAATTCTTTAATAATAAATCTAAGTGAAACCAATAAAATAAAGGTAAATTTTTAAATTTTTGCGGAATAAAAAAAAAATAAAAAATATATAATAAAATCAAAAGAATAAAAAAAAAAATATTTATAATAAATTTTGACTTGACTATTATTATTTCTTATATTATTATTATCTTTTTTCAAGGGCGAATAGCTCAGTTGGGAGAGCATCGGCCTTACAAGCCGAGGGTCACAGGTTCAAGCCCTGTTTCGCCCATTTTTTGAAAATTTTTAATTTAGGGGGCGTAGCTCAGTTTGGTTAGAGCGCCGGCCTGTCACGCCGGAGGTCGCGAGTTCGAGTCTCGTCGTCCCCGCTTTTAAATTAAATTAGTTATAAGTCTTTTATCTTTCCTTTTTGAAAAATTCTTTTTATTGTTTATTAATTTTATATTTTAACGTTTCTTTGTACTTTTCTTATATATTACCTAAATTAAGCGATTTTTTAAAAAAAATTATCAATAATTTTATGACGAACTAAAGTTCAAAGAATGCCTTACTCGTTCCCAGGCTCTGCCTGGGAATGCATGCTTGGTGGCTCTGCCGCCTTTAGCAAATCTTAGGTGGCAGAGCCACCTGGTATGCATTCCCAGGCAGAGCCCTGGGAACGAGTGAAAAAATTATTATTATTATGGTTATCACCCACTGGGTGATAAGCTAAAAGAATGTTATTACCTGATATTATTGTATAAACATCATATTAAGGCCAAAGAATCGCTCAATTTAGGTATTAATAATCCAAATTAGTTATATCAATTATATATTAAGTGTAAGTCTGTGCTTATCATTGTCAGTCCTAAAAACTAAAGTTGGACGATATTATATCTAATAGATCAAATATGTTAATGTTGGCTGAAGCAATGATCAAAGCTGAAAATTATAAATTATCTAAAAATAGAAGATTATAAAATGCCTGTTACCGAAATACATGCAAAATCAATTATAAGAAAACGAAAAAAAATTGATTCATGGTTTATTTCTCATTATAGTATGAATTTGTATAGAGGCTGTTTACATAACTGTTCTTATTGTGACGGCCGTTCTGAAAGATACTATGTTGATGGAGAGTTTGGTCATGACATTTCTGTCAAAGTGAATGCAATAGATATATTAGATAGAGAGTTGAATCCAAAACGAAAACGTGTCCCATTAAAACAAAGCTTTGTTTTACTTGGTGGAGGAGTTGGAGATAGTTATCAACCAATAGATGAAAAATACCAGTTAAGCAGAAAATCTTTGAAAATTATCCAAAAATATAATTTTCCTGTTCATATAATAACTAAATCAACCTTAATAGAACGTGATATAGATTTAATAAAACAAATTAATAAAGAGCGCGGCGCAATTGTTAGTATAAGTTTTTCTTCTATTGATAATTATTTTAGCAAAATTTTTGAACCTGCTGTTCCATCACCTGATGATCGATTAAAAATGCTGTCAAATTTAAAAAATCAAGGAATTATCACTGGTATGTTTTTAATGCCAGTAATACCATTTATTACTGACACCCCTGAATTAATAGATAAAGCTGTGCAAAAGGCTCATGAATTAAATTTTGATTATATTATTTTTAGTCCAATGACACTAAAAAAGGGAAAACAATTCGATCATTTTATCAATGTATTGAAAAAATATTTTTCTGATCATTTAATTGAATATAATAATATTTATAGCGACAATAAATGGGGTAATGTAAATCCTGAATATTATAGGTCAGTCAGTAAACTTTTTAATGAAATTGCTAATCACTATAAAATTCCTGTAAGAATTCCAGCAAAATTTTTTAAAAATATTTTAAGTGAAAATGACTATATTATTACAATATTAGAACAACTTAATTATCTTGAAAATCTATCTGAAAAAAGATCATATTTTGGTAGAGCTGCTAACTCAATTGCACAAATGAACCGACCGCTTTCTTCTGTGCCCATTTCAAAAATTAAAGGTATTGGTCCTCTTATTGAACGTACAATAAAAGAAATTCTTGAAAATAAAACTTCATTTTATTATGAAAGATTATTAAAATACAGGTAAAATCGCATTCAGTCCATATCAATGAAAGTTTATAGAAAAATATAAACAAAATTTTATTCAGAATGAAGAAGTATTAAAGAGCTGATAAGGCCTGTTTCAAAATCAGTTACATCGAATTTTACTGCTATACCATCGTCTGTATTTCGTATTATTTTGCCAGTTGCAATTAATGGATTATCTTCATTAGGAAGCGTAAAGCTCATTTTGATTGTATCAGAAACATCAAATTTTTTTTTGGTTTGAATGAAAACTCCGCCAGCACTTAAATTTGTAATATAACCATCACAATTATTGTCTTTTTGAAAGCTTACTGTTAAATCACAGCTTTGACGCGGATGCTCTCTTCTGTCTGATTTTCCTTTATTAGGAACATGAGATAAAAGCTCTGATCTTTCTTGAGTTGACATTTCAGTAATGCTTTTTAATAATCTTGTAATAGTTGATTTATCGTCTAATTCATCTTCGGAAATAAATCTAACTTGCTCATCTGAATTACTCATAATATTTTCCTCCAATTCTTAGTTTTAAATATATATATCTCGTTCTAACTCATTTTGTGGTGGGTGTAATCATATTTTAGAACAAAATAAATTCTTAGCTTGGAGTCCCAAATCTTTAGATTTGGGTGTCAAAAAAAATACAAATTCAAATAATAACTGACGTCCAAATCTAAAGATTTGTGACTCCAGTCAAAGAATTTATTTTGTTTTAGGATTACTGCCCCACCACAAAATCCATTAGAATCAGATATCTTATTTTAATGAACAATCTAACCTGTCCCCTGCAAAATCTTCAATTTCTAATTTTTTATCGCCAATATTATAACCATCTAAAATCTCGGCTAATTCTTCACTAGAGCCTTTAAATCTAAGATCAAGAATTAAAAGACCGCCAGATTTATTCCAGCCGTCTTTTTTGCAGCTGGCAACTCGTTCATGCATATCCAAAGCTTTAGAAATTTTTTTGTATAATTTAAAACTGTTAACCCCAGTAATATTTAGTTTTATTGGGGCACCATTGTTTATATAATCTTGAAATGACTTAGTAATGGTATCAACAATATAATCATCAATTGCACTGGTTGTTGCTTTTTTCAAAGCTTGAGTAGTACCATTTAAAGGGCTTATATGAGCTGATGTTCCGGTTTTAACAATTGATCCGAGAATTAATGCTGTTCTGGTCATTATTATTTTAAGCTGAAGAGTTGCTTGAAGTGAATGCATTCCTGTACCAGCCATTATCTCACCAACATCTTGAACTATAGCCTTACCTATAATCATATATTGTGCTCCAAAATCCAGCCCAAGACTTTTAACAGCTTCAAGATTTCCAGACAAAGCCTGTCTTGCTATGTCTTGATTTTTTATAT
>Ga0272440_1003337_pt1 | contig 12048 bp, 10 predicted proteins | sample SSMMMBAug17_FD_192440 | JGI IMG/M metagenome (GOLD analysis project Ga0272440, IMG submission 192440) | Marine sediment archaeal communities from Little Sippewissett salt marsh, Falmouth, MA, United States - SSM-MMB-Aug17 | ecosystem: Environmental > Aquatic > Marine > Wetlands > Sediment ... | reverse complement strand
TGTATTCAATGGTATTACAAATATTGTTGACATTAGTGAAATTGTTAACAATGCCAAATTAGTTATCAGTGGTAATAAACTGGATGGTTTATTGGCTCAGAAAGAAGTTGACCATTTGAATTGGGTGTACGAGATCAATGCATTGCTGACTGATGAGAATGTTCATTCTCTGAACATCGAAACAGACCACAATAGATGTTCATTTGGACAATGGTTGCATGGCGATGGGCGCAAAAGGGCTGAAAAACTTGTGCCTTCGCTGGCTCCCATCCTTGCAGCAATTGAAGCGCCACATAAAAAATTACACGACTCAGCCATTGAAATCGAAGAAAACTATCGTGAGGTGGATGCTCAATTAGGGCATTTTTTAAAAGAAAAAAAAATTGAACATTTGCAATGGATCAATACTGTCAAAGATGCCTTGTTGGATCATTCAAAAAAAACGTTAGGTGTTGAACTCAATCATAAACAATGTTCTTTGGGGCAGTGGATTTTTTCTGAAAATATTCAAAAACGAAAACAAAAGGACACAAATTTTGCCAAATTGGTTGATCAAATTATCGAACCCCATCATGCCTTGCATGAAAGCGGGCATGTTTTAGAATCATTCATACAGCAAAACAAACATAAAGATGCAGTTGCTTACTTCGTGAATAAGACACAACCTTTTGCTGAAAAATGCCTGACAAAAATTGATGCCTTGATTCAGTGGCAAGAAAATGAGGTGATGCGTAAGGAAAAAGCATTTCAGATTTTTGTGCATCAAACAGTGCCTGCATTACATGAAGTACAAGATCTTTTGAAAAAAATCAGGCGGAAAGCGCGGCAAAATATTATGACCGATGAAACAATGCTTGAGGCAGCCAGTCATGCAAAAAAAACGACAATTATTGTGTTAATCGTTTCAGTGATTATTGGTGTTATATTGGTATTTATCATTTCGCGATCTTTTACAGGACCCATTATCAAAGGCGTTGATTTTGCAAATAAAATGGCCAAAGGAGACTTGACCGGTCAGTTGGATATTGTGCAAACAGATGAAATTGGTACATTGGCCAATGCTTTAAATAAAATGGTGCAATCCCTGAAAACAATGTTTAAAGAAATTGCCAGTGGTGTTGAAACACTAGCCTCATCATCAACAGAGCTGTCAACAGTATCTCACCAATTATGTAAAGGCGCTGATGAATCCTCACAAAGATCAAACAGTGTTTCTGCAGCAGCAGAACAAATGAGCAGCAATATGGATTCTGTTGCCGCCGCGATTGAACAGGCCTCTACGAATTCTGCCACTGTTGCCGCTGCTGCAGAGCAAATGAATGCGACCATCAATGAGATTGCCGAACAGTCTGGACATGCAAAAGTAAAAGCTGAAGGCGCAGTAACAAAAGCCAAAAATACCACTGAGATCGTCAATAAATTGGGTGCAGTTGCCAAAGAGATTAACAGCATTACTGAAACCATCACAGAGATTGCCGATCAAACCAATCTTTTGGCTTTAAATGCCACAATTGAAGCCGCACGGGCGGGAGAATCCGGTAAAGGTTTTGCTGTAGTTGCCAATGAAATCAAAGAATTGGCGCGTCAGACATCAGCTGCCACCAGTGAAATCAAACATCAAATAGATAATATTCAAGGGTCAACCACCAATGCAGTCAATGAAATTGACCAAATCTCATCGGTCATTCAGGAAGTCAATGACTATGTGACAACGATAGCAGCAGCTATTGAAGAACAAAGCTCGGCCACACGGGAAATTGCTGAAAATATTTCTCAAGCATCGGTTGGCATTCAAGAGGTATCTTCAAATGTTTCACAGGTTTCAGCAGCAAGTTCCGAAATCTCCCAAAATATTGCGGTGTTAAACCAGTCTTCAATTGAGTGCAATTCAAGCAGCCTTGAACTGAATTCAAGCTCGACTGAATTAAGTTCACTGGCAGAGAAATTAAATCAATTGATTGGGCAATTTCGTTATTAAGACAATAGTTAAGGAATCATCGAAAAATATGTTCCCCATTTATCTTGAACGTATAATAGTTGGGCACGTAGAGACGTAGCATGCTACGTCTCTACAGAACAACAACCCCGAAGAACATTTTTTAGAATGGGGAACTTGTTTTCAGAGCATTCCTAAGGACATTGTTCAAATCTTTCAACAGATAAAGACCGCTCTTCAATTAATAATTTACAAGTTCTCATCTATCATGTATATATATATCAATTATACAACATTTTATAAAATCAAATTATGGAGGAAAATATGTTTATCCTCGGCCTTCAAGGCAGTCCCCGCAAAAAAGGAAATACAGACATACTGCTCTCCGCTTTCATGGATACTGCCAAAGAAAATGGTGCAGAAACCTGTATTATTGATGTATATAAACAAAAAATCAATCCATGCATTGAGTGTTCAATTTGTGAAAAAAAGGGGCTTTGTTCAATCCAGGATGAAATGAGTCAAAAAATTTATCCACTGCTAAGGCGTGCTGATATAGTTGTTTTGGCCAGCCCAATCTTTTTTTACAATGTAACAGCACCTCTAAAAGCTCTGATAGATCGTACCCAAACATTCTGGTCCCGCAAATATAGACTGAATATGGAAGATCCCCGAAGAAAAATTCGCAAAGGCTTTTTATTGGCAATAGGCGCAACAAAAGGTAAAACATTATTTCAAGGTACGATTGCGACTGCAAAGTATTTTTTTGATGCTATCGGTGCAACCAGACTTGGAGAACTTACCTATCCTCAGATTGAAGACCCCGGTGCAATCAATATGCATCCAACAGCTATTTCCGATGCCAGAGAAAAAGCTTTGGAAATCGTGTCTCCTTTCTTACAACGCAAAAAAATACTATTTGCCTGTAAGGAAAATGCCTGTCGAAGCCAAATGGCTGCTGCTTTTGCACACTATTATGCTGGAGACATCATTGAGGCAACGTGTGGCGGCACGCAGCCCATTGAATCGGTTCATCCGCAAATGATTCAGGTAATGATGGAAAAAGGTATAGACATGGGTTTTGTTACCCCACAAACCATTGAAAAGGCAGTTGAATATGTTCAACCGGATATTGTTGTTACGATGGGATGTAATGAAAACGACTGTGCATTTGTGCCTGATGCCAGACGAATTGACTGGAATATTGATGATCCATCAGACAAACCCATAGAAGTCATGCGAGCGGTTCGTGATGAAATCTTACAGCACGTACAAGGCCTGGCAAACACAATCAAGCAATGAAAAAAAATTTCTTTATTGCGTTTTATATATTCTGGGTCAGCATGCTTATTTTTATTTTCATCAAATTAATCCATCCGCCAGTTCCTGAAGAATCAGTAAGGCAGTCCCAATCCAATAATGCGCTAAGGCGCTGGGTTGAACCAAAAACCAGTATTCGGTTTATCAAATTACCCGAAGGTTGTTTTCATATGGGGAGCTCTCTTCAGGAAATTAATCGGGGCAATGATGAAGGCCCACTTCATCGGGTGTGTCTGGAATCTTTTTGGATCAGCGAGAACGAAATAACTGTCATGCAATTTCAAGAATTTGTTACTCAGACAGACTATCAAACACAAGCAGAAAAGGATGGTTTTTCATGGACATATGATGGTATTTGGAAAAAACGCGGTGGACTTTCATGGAAAAACCCAGGTTTTTTACAAACACAAGAACATCCGGTAATTCATGTCACATATGACGATGCGTTAAAGATGGCGCGATGGCTTTCAGACATCAACAGACATTTTTCATTGCCAACAGAAACACAATGGGAATATGCATGCCGGGCCCAATCGAATAGTTCCAGGTTTTTTGGAGAGGATATGGCGCAATGTTGCACATATGCAAACGTTGCAGATCGAACAATCAAGCAAAAATATCACGCATGGACAGTCCATCCTTGCAATGATTCATTTGCCTTTACTGCTCCTGTAGGCATGTTCTTGCCCAATCCATTCGGTCTCCATGATATCTTGGGTAATGTATGGGAATGGTGTATCAACGCATATGATCATGATGCATATCGCAAGCCGAAACAATTTTTGCGTGTGCATAATGCGCAAACGCCTGTAAGCATTCGTGGCGGAAGCTGGTATACACGGCCACAATATCTACGATGTGCAAATCGTGATTTTGCTGCTTCGTGTCAGCGACGTAGCTCTGATTTGGGGTTTCGGTTAATAATGAAATGAATATTTGTCCATACGCCCATCGATTTATTTGGGAAAAAAATAATTTTTGCCGCCTCAATTATATTTATAATATTGACTCTCAGACAGTTATTTGGTAAATTACTATTATTCTAAATCAAAAATAATCAAAATAAAAATGGCAACAAAAACAAACAAACCAAAAACAATATCCCATTTATTTTCAGATGTGGAACGAAAATCCATACTGAAACAGTATCTGATGTTTATGGGGATTATTGAAATATGTATTTTAATCTTTTGCTGGTTCTATCAAATGGGCACCCAGGACTACGATCGATTTGGTCCAGTTGATATTCCTTTTCCCTGGCGAATTTATTTTTTACTGGCATTTCTAACACCGGTTGTAATTACTTTTTTGTTGGGAATTTTTTTAGTTGCCTTCAACAAATACCTGGCAGATCATGACAGCAAAATCGTATCGGGTGACAATCAAACATCCATTGCGCGATCAAAATTTGAATCTGTTGTTCAAACATTGTTAAACCTACCATTTTTATTGTCTCTGTTTTTAGTGGGGATTGGTGCGGGAATTATCTATCGTATTGATGATATTGTTGATTATCTTCAACGACTGGGAGAACAATCTGTTCAATTCTTGTTAATTCTTATATGCACAACACTGGGTATTGGCACGCTTTTTGGATTGACATGGATGATCTTTACTTATAAATTAAAAAAGAAATCAATGGAATACGAATACAAAACCCACGTCATGGAAAAATTTGGCATTGCTGTACTGGAAGATAATACCATGATCACACGCTCCGGACACTTAATAACGCATGAAGACACTGTTTCCCGTCCATTAAAAGATGTCAAGCAATTAACAGAAACACAGAATCTCGACAGCAATGCTTGATAACAGTTTATTAAAAGTTTGATATCAAGAATAATTTTTAACGAAAGGTTCTAATTGAACCCAAACAACCAAAGAAAGGAATATCATGGACACATCAACCCCTGCCATTGATATCGTTGCCGCGACATATTTTAATGCGGTCAAACAAGTATTGGAGTCCAGTACAAAACAAAATATCAAATACTCGACAACAATACAGAGTATCCCGCGTGTGAGTTTACGTCCGGATATCGGATGTTTTGTACAATTCAGTGGCGATTATAATGGATTGTGCGTTATCAATATGACAGGCGCGGCCGCCCTGAGTTTGTATAGAGGTTACATGACTGCAATGGGGCTGCCTGAAGAAGAGTTGGCAAAAGATCATAACACCAATGAAGTGCCAGACAGTATTGGTGAAATGACCAACCAGATTATGGGCCATGCGATGCGGATGGTTGAAAATAAATACAATTTAACTTCCTTTTTCGGTCAACCCAAAGCGCTGGCGCTGAACAGCACAATTGTCCTTCATCCTGAAACTGATTTTAACGATAATCGTCGCGTTGTTTTTATCATTAATGATATGCACAGATTTTACCTGGAACTGGCCATGGAAAAAACAGAGTTTATTACCATTGCAAAGAAAAAATAAATGATGTAGCAGGTTGATCCATTCATCGTCCAACCTGAATATTTAACATATCTCAAAAATATATAATTTAAATGCGGATTGAATATTCTTTCTTGCCAAGACAATATCTGCATGTTATAGTTTAAATATTTTTGATTTTGCCGAAATGGCACTTTGGCACTTTACTTAAATTTAAAATAAATATTTTATTAAGGAGGATTTATTCAATGGCATATAATGCAGTTGAAATGAAAGATTGGCAAATTTCAGAAGAAGCTGAAAAAAACATGCCCACACCAGAGGATTGGCGAGAAAAATTAGGTCTTGAGAAAGAAGAAGTACTCGCTATGGGACGTCTGGCAAAGCTGGATTTCTTGAAAATCATAAACAGGCTGGAAAGCAAACCCGATGGCAAATATATTGAGGTGACAGCAATCACACCAACCCCACTGGGGGAAGGAAAAAGCACAACATCTGTCGGTTTGATGGAAGGTCTAGGGAAACGCGGTAAAAATGTTGGTGGCGCACTTCGTCAGCCATCAGGCGGCCCAACAATGAATGTCAAGGGCACCGCTGCTGGTGGTGGAAATGCCCTGCTCATTCCGATGACCGAATTTTCATTGGGATTGACCGGTGATATCAACGATATCATGAATGCACATAACCTTGCCATGGTCGCCATGACAGCAAGAATGCAGCATGAAAGAAACTACAATGATGAACAATTGAAACGCCTGACCGGCATGCGTCGTCTGGATATTGATCCCACCCGCGTTGAACTGGGATGGATTATCGATTTTTGCGCACAGGCACTTCGAAATATCATTATTGGTATGGGGGGCCGATATGATGGTTTCACCATGCAATCAAAATTTGGTATCGCTGTCAGTTCAGAATTGATGGCTATTCTGGCAATTATCAATGATTTACCAGACCTGAGAAAACGTCTTGATGAAATCACTGTTGCGTTTGATAAGAGTGGCAAACCTGTCACAACTGGTGATCTTGAAGTTGGCGGAGCAATGACCGCTTTTATGAGAAATACCATTAATCCGACCCTGATGTGTACTGCTGAATATCAACCCTGTATGGTTCATGCAGGCCCATTTGCGAATATTGCTGTTGGACAATCATCCATTATTGCTGACCGCATTGGTCTGAAAATGTTTGATTACCATGTCACAGAAAGTGGTTTTGCCGCAGACATCGGCTTTGAAAAATTTTGGAATGTGAAATGCCGAAACAGTGGGTTGAAACCGCATGTTTCTGTTCTCACAACAACCATTCGTGCGCTTAAAATGCATGGCGGCGGTCCCCGCGTTGTTCCTGGAATCAAAATGCCTGATGAATACACACAAGAAAATCTCGGCCTTGTGGAAAAAGGACTTGAAAATATGGTCCATCACATCAGTACCATTCGTAAGGCAGGAATCAATCCTGTTGTATGTATCAATTGTTTCCATACAGATACTGATGCTGAAGTTGAACTGGTTCGTAAAGCGGCTGAAAAAGCTGGTGCAAGATGTGCTAAATCCACCCATTGGGCTGATGGTGGCGATGGTGCGCTTGAATTGGCTGATGCTGTTATTGATGCATGTAATGAAGAAAATGAATTCAAATTCCTGTATCCACTGGAAACCAAACTTCGACAACGTGTTGAATTGATTGCAAAAGAAGTCTATGGTGCGGATGGCGTTTCATGGGATCCTGCAGCAGAAAAGAAAGCAAAAATGCTGGAAGACGATCCCAAATATGACGATTATACCACCATGATGGTTAAAACGCATTTGAGTTTGACGCATGATCCGGCATTGAAAAACGTACCCAAAAACTGGACATTGCCCATTCGTGACGTATTGATTTATTCTGGCGCAAAATTCCTCTGCCCATGTGCAGGTACAATCAGCTTGATGCCAGGAACCGGCTCTAATCCAGCTTTTAGAAGAATTGATGTGGATACAGAAACAGGTAAGGTCTCCGGCCTGTTCTAAATCGGTTTATTTTTTATTGAACGAATTATGCCCGAAATTATTTCTGATTTCGGGCTTTTTTATTTTGTAACCTGGATTCAATCCAGGGGATGTGTTTTTCCATCAAGACCGAACAAACAGACGTACTGCCAACCACCTGGCTGTTGGGTAACATTTTAACAAACTTGAGAAAAAATGGGGCGGCATTTCCCCCCTGAAAACCAGTTGTGAATACGATCATTGTTTTTTCTGGCCCCAGGGAAATCCATTCTCGACGTCCAAAAACATATTCCAAATCTCCAGCCTCCCGAGTAAACGTTAAAATATTGTCATTTTCCCAATAGTACTGATTCGTCAAATCGATTGTAAATGAAAAGAGTGAAAACCAAAGTTTCAGCCGCCAGTCAATTGTCATTTTATCCTTATGCGGGGTAACAGATGTCACCTGATAAAAAATATCAGGATATTGCGAAACATCGGTGCTAATTTTTTTCACCTGTTCAATGGGGGCACAAATAACATCCATACTACTGGTAAAAACCAGATCAAGTGCTTCATTATCACCGATTCGAATCCATTGGGCCGGATGAACAATCAGCACCTGACCATGCTTCAGCAGTGCATTGACTGTATGCTGCGGAATTTTTATATTGGAAATGTATGGAATGTTTGGCGAGGTGTGCATCGATTGCTGACTATCTGGTGAATTGTTGCGCTTTTTCCTCTCTGCACGTTGCTTGACCGCCTCAAGCATTAAGGCTGTCGTTCCAATAGGAACAGCCATCGCCAGGTCAGGTTGGGCTTTCATGAGCATGCGAGATATGAAACCAATACTTTTATGGTCAGACCATGATGTATTGATAACAAGCGTTTTTTTTTCAGATATGGGAATAATTTCCCATCGACCGAGGCTGGCTTTCATATGCCCATCAATTAATGTCCAGGTAATATCGCCTTTATTATTTAAAACATGTTTTAGATCGAATATGGCATGAATTTTAAATACAGGCAATTTTACAAAAACACTGTAACGTGCAATGACATATTCGGGGGTTTTTTTTACTACTTCGGAGTGGTCATTTTGTGGCATAAAGGTGGAATAATTTGCATAATCATTGATTACAGACCGGACGTGTTTGGCTGAAGCATTGATAACTGAGATGCTGCTGACAAATCGTGTTTCAAACGTTTCTTTCTCTTTTGTACCTCTAACCGCAAGGCTTTCTTTTTTTTGTGGAAAGATGACAAACAATTGGCCATCTCCAATAAATCTTGCCAGATCTTGCGGATGAACAATATCCTGTTTGAGTTCAGGTACGTTTGATGCATGGCCAAAGCCATAAAAAATGAAACAGATGGCGATTAATAAAAGCCTGCTAGAAAGTTGTATAGGAAACATGATCAGTTTTCCCAAAAATTTGTGTTTGTTGAATCGGCTTTTCGCTTTAATTGATTCACCCATTGTTTTTCAACGCGCCGATTGTATTTATGTGCGCTATTTATTGCCCCATAAATATTGCCGGAATAAAACCCCATGCCAAAAAATGAAATTAATGTGCCCAGAGCCGGTTGATTGTTATCAAAACTTTCCCAGGCGGCCCAGCCAATCATGCCATTGACGATTAATGATAATGTGGCGTCACGATAACGCTCACAGTAGACCTGCCCTAACCCAGGCACTATGGACAGCATACCGGCGATATATGGCCTTTTTTTGGGGAGTTTTTTGGCCATAAGGGCATGTTTGATTGTACTCAAAGGATATGCTAATGTGTTTTCAATTTTATTTAAATGGATCGTGGCAGAATTGAACTGATTGTTTTTGATATCAATCCATGCCAGACGATAATGAATTTCATCCTGAGTTTTTTTCTGATCTGTTTTTTGCAACAATGACTCCAGAACGTTTTTTGCCATGAAAAATTTACCTTTTGCTTGATAACAGTCACTTAACGCATATACCGCCTGAATGGCAATTTTTTTTTGTGGCACGCTCTGAACAATTTTATGATAGTGATCAATTGCAAAAACATATTGCTTTTGCATTTGATATGCCAAAGCCATTTGAAATTGCGCTTCCAAAACACGTTTGTCATTTGGAAACAAAAATAAAAAACGTTGAAACTCTGTGATAGATGTTTTATATCGTTCTTGTTTCATTAAAGCGTTTGCAAATTCAAATTGCCTGTCAGCTGCGTTTTGGGCATTTGAATGACCCACAAAGAATGTGGAAACAAGCATGGTAAGAATAAAAAGAATCGTATGTTTTTTGTGCATAATTTCACCAAGTGATTTTTTGTATAAGGTATAAGATTGAAAACGTTCGATCATACCAACAATAATTAATTCGGAACTTAAATTTTTTTACTGTTGACACAACCATATCTATCCTTATTGTTGGTTGTTCAGGAGCTAAAAAAAACAGGAGAATGCAATGAGTCGTTTTACTGATGTCGATACAGATACAAAGAAAATGATTAATGAAATCATTTCTAAAGATTTTTCTCATTTAACGCAAGCAAAAATTAAAATGATTTTTGATCAAAAAAAGCGTAAAACTGGTGGACGCTACCAACTGGGAAAAATGCAAAAATCCAATGATTTAATACGTTATCTGACTTCTCGTGAGGCAATGGACCCCGAAGGTTTTGATTATTTAATGTTTATTGATGAAAATGTATTTGAAGCCCTGGATCAGTCGGATAAAGTTCGACTGGTGCGCCACCTGCTTCAATATGCTGATATCGATTTTGAGGCTGAAAAACCTTACAAGATTCGCAAAGAAGAGGTTATTACCTGGTATGATGAATTGGAATTCAATAAGGATGACCCCAAATGGTTTGAACGTCTTGAAGTGATCGCTGAAAGCATTTATAACCAGGACAATGAAGAAGATCTGACCACTGAAATGTCGCCAGACAATCCATAGGGCGTTTTTTATTGACACCTTGATTAAAGTTTGAAATTCTGATGATCATTCATTTTAGATGAAACGCATTTTATTCTTAAAATAAAGGAGGTTATACATGAAACGATTAATTTGTCCATTATTAATGATAATATTTTTTCCGCTGTGTGTCAGTGCTGCCAATTCATTGGTTAAAAGCGACGATATCAATAAAATGAAAAAAGCTGGGGTTTCACAAAACCTCATTGAATATTTACTCATCCATCAAACCTGCTCTATTGATGCAGATACAGTGATTCGATACCATCAGGCAGGGATAAAAGAAAAAGAAATCTTACAACTGATTCAAACCGATGCCTACCGACCTGAACATAAATCTACTGTTGAAAAAGAATTGAAAATTATTGAAGGACTAAAGCAAGCGGGCTTTTCAGACCAAGCCATTCTTGAATACATGAACACAATTCGCTCGCATCAACTGGTTGATCTCAATGGAAATCGTTCATATCGACCCATATCCCCAATAAAAAAACTTGATCAAAAAAGAGAACAGGATTATCCCGCACCATATCCATTAACCTTAGAGCTAAGTAAATAATGGTTTTCCATGTATATTGATATCGTTCCAAATATAAATTCTAAACCATCAGTATTATTGCGAGAATCCTTTCGTGAAAATGGAAAAATCAAAAAAAGAACCATTGCCAATTTAAAAGATTGGCCTCCTGAAAGAATAGACCTCGCGAGAAAGCTTTTTAAAGGTGAATTGGATGATGGAAACACATTCAATCATGCCACCTTACCACGAAATCCTATTCCAACAGTTGATATTATTATTGAAATATCAACTGTTGAAAAATCAGGTATAATATTGATAGAACGTCGCAATCCACCCTATGGGTGGGCTTTACCCGGTGGGTTTGTCGATTATGGTGAGTCCCTCGAACAGGCCGCCATTCGAGAAGCGTTTGAGGAAACATCGTTAAATGTGCAATTGACCAGTCAATTTCACTGCTATTCAGATCCCGCACGAGATCCACGTCAACATACAATCACAACTGTTTATATTGCATCATCAGCCTCAGAGACACCCAAAGCGGCTGATGATGCAATCAATTTGGATATTTTTCACGAAAATAATTTACCCGGGCCCATTGTTTTTGACCATCAGTTAATCATTCAAGATTATTATCGATACAAACAATCTATTTTAGAAAAGGATCATCTGATTTTACCGACATGATAATTGAAACAACATCCTCAAATACACGCATTTCAGCCTGCCCTGCATCCACAATAACAAATCGGTCAGGTGCATTTTTTGCCAGATTGAGATAGCCCTTTCGAACCTGTTCATGAAATAAGATGGATTCCTTTTCAAATCGGTTTTCATTTTGTTCAGACTGATCTGCATGAATACGTTTCCAGGCGCGCGCCAGTCCTTGTTCAACCGGTAAATCAAATAAGAGTGTTTTTGCGGGCTTTAGAT
>Ga0272440_1003336_pt1 | contig 12050 bp, 13 predicted proteins | sample SSMMMBAug17_FD_192440 | JGI IMG/M metagenome (GOLD analysis project Ga0272440, IMG submission 192440) | Marine sediment archaeal communities from Little Sippewissett salt marsh, Falmouth, MA, United States - SSM-MMB-Aug17 | ecosystem: Environmental > Aquatic > Marine > Wetlands > Sediment ... | reverse complement strand
GTATGGTAATGCTTATGGCTGTTATTAGTACAGCAAATGCAGGATTATTTGATTTTTTAAAACCATCAACAAAATGTAAAACCAAATATCCGATCATTTTAGTACATGGTGTGTGTGGGTTTGATAAAATTGCTGGGTTTGTAGATTATTGGTATGGCATTCCTCAAAAATTATCCAAAGAGGGTGCAACTGTTAGAAGTGCAAAATTATCTGCTCAGTCAAACAATGAAGCCAGAGGGGAACAACTTCTTGATCAAATATTAGATTATCTGGCAGATACAGGCGCTAAAAAAGTTAATATTATCGCTCATAGTCATGGATGTACAACATCAAGATATGCAGCATATATGAGACCCGATCTTGTTGCTTCATTAACATTAATTGCAGGGCCACACAAAGGTTCTCCTGTTGCTGATTGGGCCAATGAAGAAGTCCCACCTGTTATTCAAGATATTGGGTTTTCAGCAGGCGACTTGTTAGGTAAAATTATTGATTTATTAAGTGGCAATGATGGGTTAGAGCAAGATACAAAAGGATTAATGAAACATTTTACACAAGAAGGCATTGCATATTTTAATGCGAATTATCCTTCTTCTGGCGTACCAACTTGTGATGATGCCTATTGCCGAGGCAGTCAATCTGAAACTTTTAATGTGAATGGTACCAATCATGTCATTAAATATTATTCCTGGACAGGCAATAAACAAATGACAAACATTTTTGATGCCCTTGATTATCTTTGGCCAGTGCTTCATTTAATTAATAAACACTATGGCATGAATGAAGATGATGGTTTTGTTGGCGTGAATGGATCTCACTTTGGTCTGGTTTTAAATGATAGTTATCCTTGGAATCATGCAGATGAAGTGAATCACCTGTTAGGTATTCGTCAACCATTTTCGGCTGACCCAAGAGATGTTATTGCGCAACATGCATCAAGATTAAAAGGGGTTGGTTTATAGAATGATCAGTCTCAAATAAATCATCAATATTATATATCATGAACACAAAAAACAGATCTTTTTAAAAGGTCTGTTTTTTGTGTTTTTATTTTGGGAAGCATTATAAATAAAATAAAAAGGAGGGAATATGAATAAAAAAGTGGTATTGATCATTTTGGCAAATGTCATGTGTCTTTGGGGTATTGTCATGTATGTTAAAATGGAGATGAATATAAAAATGCAAGATATGCAATTTGAAATGGAACAAAAAATAGCGCATCAACAAAAAATTTCCAAAGACCAAGCTGCCAAAGATTATCTTTCAAGACCCTTAGCGAACATAGATCATCATAATAAACCAAATAAACATAATACCCCCCAGGTTAAAACCAAAAAAGATCAACCCAAAACGATTAGATATATAAAACCAAAAGAATATGTTTCAAAATATGGTCCACTCCCTGATGTTCTAACAGGCACACAGGTTTTAGGTGATTTAGTTATTGATGAGAATAATAAACTCGTGGTAACACCAGGTATTCGTTCTGTTATTGAGTATTTTATGTCTGCCATTGGGATTGAATCCCTTGAGACTATTGCCGGACGCATTCAAGAGTATTTTGAGCAACAACTGCCTGAAGGCGCAGCAAAAGAAGCCAATGAAATCTGGAACAGCTATTTAATTTATAAAAATAGACTTGCTGAAGTTGAAACTGAAGAAACATTAAATGATCTTTATAGCTCTCAAAATGCAGAAGCAATCAGAGATGTCTTGACGCGTCGAATGATTTTACGAAGACGATATATTCGATCAGATGTTGTGAAAGCATTTTTTGAAGAAGAAGAAAAATATGATGAGTATAATATACGATGTATTGAGATCAATGAAGACAAATCGTTAAGTTCAGAAGAAAAACAATCTTTATTAGTGCAAGCAGAACAAACACTTCCAGAGGATATTCGTCAGTTGCGAGAGCAAGAAAGACTGAATAACTCTTTAAAAAAACAAGTTGCAACACTCAAAGAAAATGGCGCAAGTGATGAAGACATATATAATATTCGAGCGCAAACACTTGGCGAGGACGCTGCAAAACGTTGGCAGGCATTAGATCAGGAGAGAGAAAATTGGAACAACAGAGTAGATAGTTATTTTAAACAAAAAAAACAGATTTTATCATCACCAGTCTTAAATGAACAAACAAAACAGCAACGATTGCTTTCATTGAAAAATAATTCATTTAATGAAATGGAACAGCGCAGATTAAATGCTCTTGAACGTATTCATCAGTCTCAATAAAAGTATAAATCAATTACAGAGCAAGAAAAAGATGATTTTTCTTGCTCAGAATTATTTTTGGCATTTTGTTGATACACATCAATGGAATGATTATTGGGCAATCATTGCTCGCATCATATCACCAGCATTTTCAGCATGATCTGCTATATTGCCGATATATTCAACCAAACGAATAAGAAAAAAAATATCCACAGCATCAATCTTTAATGAAAATAATTTTTGCTTTAAATTTTTTTCTAATTGATCGACATTATGCTCTTTGATTCGAATACCACGAATACGTTCTTTAACAACTTCTCTTGCCTTATTTGAAAATGTTTTAAAATAATCTATCGCTTCACTGACCATCAAACTTAATTCTTCAATAGGAGACATACTTATATCAACAAGTTGTCTTAAATCACTGGCAACATCATTGGGAATAGCTGGAAGCTCTTTGAATGAAATCCAATCAAGAATGTCTTCAACAGTGTCTAAAACTTTATCTTGTTCTTTTAAGTAATTAAAAAATTGAAATTTATCAACCATCATGAGTGTGCCTTTGGGAATATGACCCCGAATTCGTCGTTTAATCGCATCTGCTTCATGCTCTAATTGACTGACTTGTTCTCTAAATTCACCAAAAGAGCGACATTGGCTTGCTATACTACACTCAATTGCTTGTTGAAAAAGGAGCGAACATTCTTTAACTTTTTCTGCATGCTCCAGAAGACCATCAAATGGTGATGATAAAAAAATTGTTAAAAAAGGAAGCCGCATAGTTTACCTCCCAAAAAGTAATATTAAAAGTTTAAACAGTATCATACTTGTTAACGCTGCAGCCGGAACTGTTATGATCCAATAAATAATGATCATGCCAATTGTTCTAAAATTTACTGCATCAATACCTCGTGCTAAACCAACGCCAATTACTCCGCCAACTGCTGCATGGGTTGTTGAAACTGGAAGACCTAATTTGGATGCAATTAAAACAGTGGTTGCAGCAGCAAAATCAACAGAAAATCCTCGCGTATTACTCAATGTTGTAATCCGAGTACCCACAGTTTCCATCACCCGGTATCCCCACATTGCAATCCCTATTGCTATGCCAACACCTCCAAATAATAATAAAAAGTTAGGAACAGGGACTTGAGTACCTAACGTTCCAGTCGTTACTATAAAATAAATAACAGCCAGTGGTCCGATCGCATTGGCAACATCATTGGCACCTTGCGCTAAAGCTACATAACATGATGTTCCAATTTGAATGCGCCTAAATATGCTTTCTGCTGTTTCCATGATTTTTGAGTGTTTAACTTTTTGTGTCAAAAACCACCAACAAATCAATGCAATACAAACCGCAATAATAAAAGATAATAGCAATGCATGACAAGTCGTTAATGATAATCGAGTACCTAATGGTGTTTTAAATAAAAATGAAAGAATTACAATAAAAACAGCCAACCCAATAAAATATGGGGATAGATTTAATGCTCTTAAACTCGCGTTCCTGCGACTAATAATAAGCCTTACAATAATTTTAAACATGATAAAACTTAACGCCAAGCTAAACACCGGTGAAATAATCCAACTCATAACAACCGCAAATAATTTCTCCCATTTGACAACAGAAAAACCACCTGCAACAACGCCAAATCCTAACATAGCGCCAACAATAGAATGAGTTGTTGATACAGGTAATGATTTCCAAGTCGCAAATGTTATCCATAATGCAGAGGCTAATAAAGCTGCTAACGCACCAAGTAATGCAATATGAGGGTCAGACATCACTTCATTTGAAATAATCCCCTTTCGAATTGTATTGGTTACATGAGATCCAATAAAAGTCGCCCCAACAATATTTAAAATTCCTGCAATAAAAACTGCCTGCCGAATTGTAATAGCCTTCGCTCCAACTGCAGATGCCATTGAATTCGCAACATCATTTGCGCCAATATTCCATGACATATAAAAACCACAAGCATAAGCTGTTATTAATATTATAAATTCTATACTCATATCTTGATTCCTAAATTTATGAGGTTGATTTATAACAGACAAATATCATCATCTCTGTAAAAAATTTTTTACAGAATCATCAATGGTGTGGAAGAATAAATATTTTTGACGATCAAGGCAAACAAAATGATGAGGTTGTAAAATTGAAAAAGGTCTTTATCACTTTATTTATATTTTGACAATAATCAAAGGTGCAAGGGTGAATTATAAAAGTCCGAACATGATAGGATTAAAAAAAATCCTAAGGAACTCTCGAAAAATAAGTTCCCCATCATGTAAATGGGGAACTTATTTTTCGAGAGTTCCTTAGTGGCCGAAACGAAGATCAAGGCCGAATTAAAATTGGGATATTATTTTTTGAGAGTTCCTTGGATGAATGCCATTGCTTTGAGTGGGTTAAATATTCCCTATTCATTTCGAAATATCAAAAATCGATTGCTTTTTTTTATTGATAGTGTAAAAAGAAAATTTGCTTTAAAGAATACTGATATTATATTTCGTTTTTATATAATAACTCCATATATTTAATGTTTGCTCTCTTAGTCACTCATTAGTCACTGCTCTAATCAACCTAACCCTCTTTTTACACCACATTGTTGGCATTGAAGTGAGTTTAAACTGAATGAAATTATCCAAATTTTTTTTGACAAACCAACTAAGGCTTCTCAGTATTTAGTATTAAACGAATGCTAAAGTAATTATAATAATTATATTTTCAATTAATTTGAGAGTCTATATTTTGAATTGAACGAGAATGAATGAATTGCATATTAAAAAAGGTTGGACACCAAAGATTGAAGGCGCACCTTCTCTGGAATTAGATGATAGCCCAAACCCACTAAATGTTGCCCTTATTCCTGAAACAATTCCATATATTAAACCAAAACTAAGGGTTAAAGAAGGTGATCATGTACAAATTGGATCGGTTCTTTTTATTGATAAAAGAAATCCTGAAATTCAATTTTTATCACCAGGATGTGGATCGATTGATAAAATTGTGTTTGGTAACCGACGGGTTATTCAAGCCATTATCATAAAACTGGATCAAAAAGAAACGTTTCAATCCTTTCAAACAATTACAGAAAATGAATTGGATGCACTAGACCGGGATACATTGATTCGCATGTTAATCAGTGGTGGTGTTTGGCCATATATTCGCGCGTTGCCTTTTAGAGATATTGCATCTCCAACCGCAAAACCCCCTTCAATTATTGTAAATTTATTAACCCGCGAACCTTTTCAACCCAATCCAGAGGTGTATTTAAAAGGCAATAAAGACATGTTTATGTTTGGTATGCATGTATTACAAAAAATATCAAATAATAAAGTAATGGTATATACCAGCCCAGACAATCCTTTTGTAACAAAAGTATTTAGTGATGTAATTACCCATAAAATATCTGGCCCATATCCCTTAGATGACCCTGGTGTTTTTTTATATCATGTGAAACAATCCAGTGACGACAATCGATCCTGGTTTATAAATGGTCAAGATGTGATATTCATTGCTAAATTATTATTAGAAGGGAAATACCCCATTGAACGTATTGTGTCTGTCGCTGGCACAGGATCTCGATTTAAAAAGCACATTAGAACCAGATTAGGCGTGCCCCTATCTCATATTTGTAAACATGCTGCATTATTGCAAGATATCCGAACAATTGTTGGTGGGGTATTCACAGGTTATAAGACCTCACTGGATTCATATTTGGGGTTTTATGATACATCAGTCATGTTAGTTCCAGAGGGCAATGAACCAGAATTATTTGGTTTCTTAAGGTTAGGCTATAGTAAACCCACACATTCCCGAACATTTTTTTCAGTGTTTAATCGATCTCCCAAGGAAATCGATTGTAATCTTCATGGATGTCAAAGAGCATGCGTGAATTGTGGATTCTGCGTTTCAATATGCGCTGTTGATATTCTACCTCAGTTTTTAATGAAATCCATTCTTGCAGGAGACACCCAAGAAGCCCTTATGCATGGATTGCTTGATTGTGCAGAATGTGGACTATGTACGTATGTGTGCCCCTCAAAAATATCATTGCATCAAATCATTCAAACCGCCAAAAGAAATTACTATTTGGAAACCTGATGGATTCAAACTATGAAATTTATTAATCAATTATTAGATCAATATCGTCCCCTTTTTCATAAAGGGGGAAAATATGAAAAATTATATCCGCTATTTGAAGCAACAGAAACCTTCTTTTTTAATCCGCCTCATGTGACAATAACATCGCCTCATATTCGGGATAGTCTTGATTTGAAACGCATGATGATTTTGGTTTTTATGGCACTTCTGCCGCCATTTCTGTTTGGGATATATAATGCAGGGTATCAATCAAATATTGTTTCACACATCTCCCCCACATTTTTTGGCAATTTATTCATGGGCCTTTACATTGTCCTTCCAATCGTCATTGTATCTTATGGGGTTGGATTATTTTGGGAAATCCTGTTTGCATCCATCAGAGGCCATGATATTAGTGAGGGATTTTTTGTAACTGGGCTATTGTTTCCCATGACATTGCCCCCTACAATTTCACTCTGGCAAGTTGCAGTTGGCATATCCTTTGGGGTTGTAATTGGGAAAGAAATATTTGGTGGTACAGGTCGAAATTTTCTAAATCCAGCACTCACTGCCAGAGCATTTTTATTTTTTGCATACCCATCCAGTATGTCTGGGGATCATGTCTGGCGAGTGATTCAAAGTCAAACCAATCAAATGACTGATGCAATTACCGCAGCAACCCCTTTATCATGTGCAATGCCAATTGAATTGACAGGGTCAATTGCTTCAATATTAAACGATTATGGATATTCATTTACGCGATTGCTTTTTGGATGTCATCCAGGAAGTATTGGTGAGACATCAGCTTTTTTATGCTATTTAGGCGCTATCTTTTTAATAATTACTGGCATTGGAAGCTATCGTATTATTATTGGAGGAATAATTGGCGCGTTATTCACTGGGTATCTGTTTAATAGTCTATATAGCATAGGTTTATCTCCCTGGTTTTCATTACCGCCACTGTATCATCTTGTTATGGGCGGATTTGCATTAGGGATTGTTTATATGGCCACAGATCCTGTTTCCGCACCTGGCATTGAACACGTTAAATGGATATATGGTTTTGCAATCGGTGCGCTCACAGTGTGCATTCGTGTGGTTAACCCAGCTTATCCGGAAGGTGTTATGTTAGCTATTCTTTTTATGAATATTTTTGCACCATTATTAGATTATATTGCAATCCAAATAACGTTACGAAAGCGAGTGCCAAATGTCTAAATCGATTCAATCTATACTGTTTGCTTTAATCGTTGCTGTTTTGTGCAGTCTTTTATTAACAGCAGCAACAATTGGATTAAAACCAAGACAAATTCAAAATGCTATTTTAGATAAACAAACCAATATTTTAAAAGCTGTTGGATTAGTTGATGACAATCAAACCTATTCTCGTGAAACCATTGAAAAAATGTATCAAGCGTTTATTCAACAAGTAACTGTTGATCAAAATGGGATGAAACAATCTGATCATTCAAATGGATTACCTCTATATTTGTATATCAAAGGGGATGTTATTCAAGGATATATCATTCCAATTAATACAAAAGGACTTTGGGGACCTATTGAAGGCTATCTTGCCATTCAGAATGATGGCACAACCATTTCAGGATTTACAGTAGTGGGTCATCAAGAAACACCCGGACTGGGGGGAGAAATAGAAAAAAAGTGGTTTCAAAAGAATTTTATTAATAAGAAAATAGTGGATCAGGAAGGTCATTTTACAGCAATTACAGTTGCAAAAGGTTCCCTTAAAGATACAATACCTAATGAAAAACAAGCCCATTATGTGGATGGTATTAGCGGTGCTACATTAACAGGGGCTTTTTTAAGCAAGGGGTTTAAAGAAATTTTAGCGAACTATGAATCCATTTCAATTAAGTTTAGGCAGCATTCTTTTCGTATTCAGACGCAATAATTAGTAAGGAAAACCATGATATGCAAAAAAAAAATTCACTTCTACAAGTTGTAAAAATACCATTATGGGAAAATAACCCAGTTTCAGTTCAAGTGTTAGGCATATGTTCAGCCCTAGCAGTAACAGTTCAAATAAAAAATGCCCTTGTAATGGCCCTATCACTCACCTTTGTTGTTGCTTTTTCCAATTTAATTATTTCATTACTCAGACATTGGATACCCAGAAATATTCGCATTATTATTGAATTAACAATTATTGCAACCCTTGTCATTCTTGCAGATCAAATACTTCGGGCATTTATGTATGATGTTAGCAAACAACTATCTGTTTTTGTTGGTTTGATTATTACAAATTGTATTGTGATGGGAAGAGCTGAGGCATTTGCATTAACCAATCCGCCTGTCCCTTCATTTTTAGATGGCATCGGAAATGGATTAGGGTATGGCATTGTTTTAGTCTCCATTGCTTTTGTTAGGGAATTATTAGGTTCTGGAAAAATAATGGGAATAAAAGTCATTCCCAATTATATGTATGAAATAGGATATCAAGATATGGGTTTGATGTTATTGGCACCCGGTGCATTTATTGTCATGGGCCTACTTATTTGGTTTAAAAACAGTGTGTTGGATCAAAAAATAACAAAATAGATAAGTTGTGTCAGTTTATTGTAACGTTCATTCAATTCAAGAGGACTATTGACGCTTCAACTCATCACACGTAAATTTTTATTATCAATCCTGAATTATTTAGTATCTGCTGATTGTCTCTGATTACTATCAGAATGTTGTGGTTTATTCTATGGGATGCACAATATGGTGATGATAAAGAAAGAGAATCAGCAGCTATTATTTAGGTTAAAAGAAATCAATGAAACTCCATACTAAATTATTTTCAATTATTATTATCGTGCTAATGGTTTTATTATCAATCGCACAATTCATTCAATATATAGATAATAATCGCATTATGACTACTTTTTCAAATTCAACGCTGACACTTATGAAAGAAAAAGCAGAGCAAGATGCATTAAACACATTTCACTCAATAGAACGCGCTGTTTCTGGTTCTTTAATACGAGGAGAAATGGAAAAATTTTCAAATCTATTAAAAGATCAAAAAACCATGAAAGGGATGATAGAATGTTCTTTATATGGAACAGAAGGAAAGATCACGCATTCATCGGATGAATCAAGCATTTCCGAAGCTATATCTCCTGCAATAATGGAAAAACTTCAATCAACAAATAAAATACTGCTTAACTATGTTGACAATCACATTGATATTTACAAACCCCAAAATGTAACAGGCGATTGTATTCGATGCCATACCACATGGCAAATAGATGACAATGGCGGTGTGCTTCATATTTCATTATCTAATGCTGCACTGTTAGAATTAGAAAAGGCATCAAAGAATAATATTTCAAAAATGAAAAGCCATACGTTTCGGATTGCTTTTATTATTCTTGCATGTGCCTTTACAATTTTTTCTTTGGTTATTTTTGGGTTAATGAATTTATTTGTTGCGCGTCCATTAAACAAGTTTGTTTCAATGTTACAATGGTTTGAAAAAGGTGAAGGTGATTTAACGCGTCGGATTGATATAACAACCCGAGATGAAATAGGTGAGTTAGCCTTTTTGTTTAATTCATTTATTGATAATCTCAATGTTGTCATTTCTAAAGCGCAAATTGCTGCCATAGACGTTGGCAAAGGCGCCAATGCGCAAGTAAAGCGTGTGCAGGATATTTCAGGTGCTATTAAAAAAATGAATGATCTTAATATAGAGAATGCAGATCATGCAAGTAGTATCAATGATTTAATGACTGGATTATCAAAAGAAATAAATTTATCCAGTAAAGCCATGAGTGAATTAACAAAAGCGATGAATCATCTTTTAAATTCGAGTGGTGAAACAGTTAAAATTGTTAATTCCATTGATGGTATTGCATTTCAAACCAATTTATTAGCATTAAACGCTGCTGTGGAAGCTGCTCGTGCAGGCGAAGCAGGTGCAGGGTTTGCTGTGGTTGCAGAAGAAGTTCGCAACCTGGCAATGCGCTCTGCAGAAGCTGCTAAAAATACTGCTCAACAAATTGAAGACACTGTGAAAAAAACTAATGAAGGGAATGAATTAGTTCAAAAAACCAGTAAAATGTTTTCCCAACTGATTTCAACCATTGAGGATGCTAGACTCATTATTGAAAAAATTACAATGTCCTCAAAACAGCAAATAAAAGGAACTGAACAGATTAGTAAAGCACTAAAAACTGTTAACCAAGCTGCTCAATCCAATGCAGAATTTGGTGAAAATATAAATAACACCATGTCAATTTTTATAACTGATTATAATGATGCATATGATGACGATGAAGATGCCTTTTTATTTAATGAACCTAATGAACCTAAAAGGAATGATCCAAAATCAAATATGTTGTTAATTGAAAGACATAACAAATAGTTTTATTCCCATATGTGTTGTCCCTTGTCCGATCAAACCAGATGTATTATCAAACAATAATTTCCAAAATCGAAACCAAACCTATGTTAAAACCAACGCGAAAAAATGTATTAGACTATTTTAATAGAATCCCTTTTGATTATTTTGATATTGATGGAAATGGTAAGGTTAATGCGTTAACAGAGGGCCTTTTGATATTAAGATTTTTGATTTCAGGGGAGAGTCCTTATATGATGAAGGGATGCCTCTCCTGATTTTATTGAAGAATTTAGTAAAGAAGTCGAAGCCCTAAAAAAAGATAAACAAAAACTTCAAGGCCAGTTATCTCAGGTTGTAATTGCCATTGTGAGAATTGGCAATTTCTTGAGGGGATAAACTCATTTGTAAGACAATTCATCCAGTGTTGTTTTGATTAATTGTGTGTTATAGCCAGGTATGATTTTGAGGATGTGATTATTTTTATCAATAATCACAGAATGGGGAAATCCCATAAACCCATAATCGGTTTTAACTGCCAGACTGGACCAAATAACAAGCCTGGGTGATCCAGATAAGCCAGATAAAAATTGATTCACTTTTTCTATGGATTCATCACCCAGGTGGACTGCAATAAACACAACATGAGGATAATCCTTTTCCAATACAGCTAATTCTGGCAATTCTTTTTTGCACGGCTTGCAATTGACTGAAAAAAAATTCACCACTCTTAGTTTTCCTGAATACGCAGATAATTTGATTAACTGTTTTGTAAGGAGTCGACCATATATTTCAGGCGCATCGTCGCCAATTCTAAGGGCAAAGCTTTGGGTATAAAAACAAACAATTAAAAAAGAAATAATCAGTGGTGTAATTATCAATCGATTGATCATATTCAATCAAAGTCCTCCTTTTAAATCCTATACCTTAGATATTACAAAAAAAATAAACCAGGCTTTTCAATGAATAATCCAATTCATTTACTAACCCTGGTTTATCTGTTGCTATTTGCCCCATTATTTGGGGACAGGATTCTGCCTCTGGTCAGCAGGGTGACATCCATCTTTCCTGTTGAGCTGGAAGGCGGCAAGGCGGAAGCCCTGGTTCCTGTCCCGGTTACCAAGCTCGTTCCTGTTACGATTAGCTGAACGACAGTTATTTCGTTTCCATTTTTTTTTAGTGCCATTAATTTTTGTCAGTTGATAATTGAATTTAAGTAGCCCCGATAGGGGCGACAGTATGTAGCCTGGGGCTTTAGCCCCAGGTTTGAAAAACAAACTGTTTAAGCCCCGATAGGGGCGACAGAAAAATTCAATGAAATTCGGAATTTTCTGTCGCCCCTTGTATGGTAATTTTTAAAAATTTGCTACCCTTGTATGGTAATTTTTAAAA
>Ga0272440_1003335_pt1 | contig 12050 bp, 4 predicted proteins | sample SSMMMBAug17_FD_192440 | JGI IMG/M metagenome (GOLD analysis project Ga0272440, IMG submission 192440) | Marine sediment archaeal communities from Little Sippewissett salt marsh, Falmouth, MA, United States - SSM-MMB-Aug17 | ecosystem: Environmental > Aquatic > Marine > Wetlands > Sediment ... | reverse complement strand
CTCGTCGTCTACGTGGGTAAATCTGTTTAATTATATTATTTTCTTTTTGACTATCGTCCATTTATGTCCTCCTTATTTTCAATATGAAGAATATCTTATAAAAGATTTTCGAAATTTTTTAAAGGGATTTATTTTAGGAAACTGACCACAGTGTATTTAATAGGTGATTTCCGAAAATAAATATAAAAAATATCTATTTATGAATGATGATAATTGCTGTTTCAAAATAAGAATAATTTATGAAAAATATTTGATATTTTAACTATATATTGGTACAAGAATTGATCCTCAATTTTTTAACAATATTAATAATCAATAGAATATAATTTATGAAATTTGCAACTAAATTAAACTTATTGCTTACAATTACTGTAATTATAACAGCTGTTGTTATTTTAGCTTATACTTATTGGGCAAGTACTAATAATTTAAAACAATCAATATTGACTTCTCTTGAAGAAGAATCTCTTTATATAATGAACCAGATTGATCGAAGCCTGTATGAAATGTATACAGATATTAAAACAATAGCAAATGATCCAATTTTTTATGATAAAAATGCAGATCCATTAAAGATTACAAAACAATTAATATTTTATCGCAATGTTTTAAAAAGATATTTTAATATTTCTTTTTTTAATGAAAAAAGAATAAAAATAGCTGATTCTTCAGGTTTAACAATAGGTAAAAAATTTACTAAAGATCAAAACTGGCATAAATTAAAAGGTGATAAAACAGTAAGATATGGCTTACATGTTTGTGAAGCAAAAAAACAGCCTTTTTTTTCCTTTATAATTGATATCATTGATAAAAATCAAAAGTTAAATGGAATAATCCTGATCAACCTTCATATAAAAAAAATATACGAAAAAATTTATTTGCTAAATAAATCATATCTAAAAAAAATAATTCACTTTGATCTTACAGATAATAAAGGCCTTATAATATGCTCTAATCATAATAAAAACGTAAAGTTTAAGAAAACTAGGAATCCTTTTTTCTTTAATTTCAAAAAAAATTTAAAAGATAAAATACAAATAAGTGGAGCTCATACCCATCATGATGAGGGGGAACGTTTCTATGTTTTTACAAAAGAAATAGGATATCTGGATTTTGCTGGTAGCAACTGGTTTTTAATAATATGTGTTGATAAAAAAAGTGTTTTTAACTTTGCTGTGGAATTAAGAAATCAATTGTTAATTATATTTTTAACTATATTTGTTATAATTCTTATATTTGCTTACTATTTTTCTAACTCCATTTCAAAACCTATCATTAAACTTTCACAATGGGCAAAAAAAATAGCTGAAGGTGAACTTGAGTACACTAAAATATCTAAGTCCAATGATGAGATAGGGGACCTGACTCAGAGTTTTGAACAAGTTGTTACATATTTCAAACACATATCAACCAGAGCACAATTTTTTATGCAAGGAAAATATTCTACCCCCTTATCGCTTCGTTCAGAAAATGATATACTTGGCATAACCATAAATAAAATGCTTGATTCTTTCAAAAATATAGTTATTTACGCAAATTCAATTTCAAATGGTGACTACTCTATTGAAATTGAGCCACGTTCTGATCAAGATGAACTAAGTTTTGCTCTGAATAACATGAAGGATAGTCTGAAAGAAGCTGCTGAAACTAATTTGAAGCAAGATTGGCTTAACACGGGTCAAACAAAACTTTCTAAAATTTTAGGTGGTAATAAGAAACTGCAGAATTTATCCATCGATATTTTAACTTTCATATCCCAATACCTTAATATTCAAACTTCTACATTCTATGTTTTAAACGAAAACAATATTCTTGAACTAAAAGCGAGTTATGCATGCCCTGATCAAGATAAATTAAAAAAAACCTATAAATTAGGCCAGGGAATTGTAGGACAGGTTGCTCAAGATAAACAAAGCATATTTTTAACTGAAATGCCAGGGGAATACATAAAAGTAGAGTCTAGTTTAATAAACGCACCTGCTAACTATATTGCTGTTATACCTGTTATATTAAATGACAGTTTGGAAGGAGTAATGGAACTTGGTTCTATAACTCCATTTAGTGATAAAGATCATCTTTTCATATCTCTTGTCACAGAAAGTATAGCTATTGCAATTCATTCTTCAAAAGAACGTTACAAAGTACAGGTATTACTTAAAAAAACTCAGGATCAGGCAGAACAACTTCAGGCTCAACAAGAAGAGTTAAGAGTAACTAACGAAGAATTAAAAGAACATACTGATGCTCTTACTAAAAATGAAGAAAGATTAAAACTTCAAAAAGAAGAACTCTTTGTTATAAATTCAGAACTCGAAGAAAAAAACGAATTTCTTGAAGAACAAAAATTTCAGATAACACAGAAAAAAATAGAATTGGAATCAACACAGCAGAACCTTGTACAAAAAACTCAAGAACTTGAAATGACCAGTAAATATAAATCTGAATTTCTAGCAAATATGTCTCATGAACTGCGAACTCCTCTTAATAGTTTACTTCTTTTATCAAATATATTGATAGATAATAAAGAAAAAAATTTAACAGAATCTCAATTAGATTCTATAAAAATTATGTATAGTGTTGGAAATGAGCTCCTTGAATTAATAAATGAGATATTAGATCTTTCTAAAATAGAATCAGGCAAAATGACTATAAATATTGAAAATGTTAATATTAATAGTATTGTTGATTTAATAAAATCAAAGTTCAAAAGCTTAGTAGAAGAAAAAGGCCTTGGCTTAGATATCAATCTGGACAAAACTAAAATAGAAAAAATCCAAACAGATCCTAATAAGCTTATGCAAATAATCTCAAATATAATTTCCAATGCAATAAAATTTACTCAAAAGGGGACTATTACTGTAGACTTTTATACACCCTCAAAGAATGTCAAATTATTGAATAATGGCCTGTCCCTTGATAAAATACTGGCTATTGAAATTACAGATACTGGAATTGGGATTCCCACTGATAAACAAAATATTATTTTTGAAGCTTTTCAGCAAGCAGATGGAAGCACTTCAAGAAAATATGGTGGTACGGGCTTAGGCTTATCAATATGCAGGGAATTAGCAAAGTTACTGAATGTTGAAATTCATTTAAAAAGTGAAATTGATAAAGGTTCAACCTTTACTTTATACATACCAATTAAATATGAAGATGAGCCTACTGATACAGACCATATTGAGAATGACAAAGTAAACACTATTAAGGATGACAAAGTAAACGTTAATAATAAAAACAATATTGATAAAAAAGTAAATAAAGAGAACTCGGACTCAATACCTGCTGAATTTACAAGTAAAAAAATAACAAAAATAGATCCAAAAAAATCAATTGATAATTTTATTCAGGATGACCAGGATCAGATTACCAAAAATGACAGAATCATTCTTGTCATAGAAGATGATATCAATTTTGCAAAAATTCTTTTAGACCAATGTCATTTAAAAGGATTTAAGTGTATAGCATCACCAACTGGAGAACATGGACTTGTTCTGGCAGATAACTTTTCTCCTGATGCCATTATTTTAGATCTTAATTTACCAGGAATTAATGGTTTTAAAGTAATTGATATGCTAAAAGAAAATCCTTTATTAAGGCACATTCCAGTCCATATAATTTCTGCCTATAAAAAAAGTATTGAGGCTTTTCAAAAAGGCGCTGTCAACTATATTGAAAAGCCATTAACAAAAGTAGAATTAGAAACTGCTTTTAAAGAGATTGAAATATTTATTGAAAAAAAGATTAAAAATTTACTTATAATTAATGATGATTCAAATATTAGGCAACGCATAATAGATGTTATTGAAGGTGATGATTTAAAAATTTTCGAAGCTCTTAATGGTGAGGAAGCATTAAAAAAAATCAAATCAAATGAAATTGATTGTATAATACTGGATGTTAGTCTACCTGATATGTCTGGTTTTGGACTATTAAAACAACTAAAGCAAGAAAATGATATTAAAATTCCTCCAGTTGTTATCTACTCTGGAAAACCCCTTTCTAAGCAACAATATGAGACCATGAAAAAGTACTCAGAGTCAATAATTATAAAAGGAGCTAAGTCAGAAGAGCAGTTACTTGACGAAACTACAATTTTTCTTCATCGTTTTGTCAAAAAATTACCAGAGGGTAAACAAAAAATTATTACCAGTAAGTATGATAAAGATGCAATTTTAAAGAATAAAAAAATACTATTGGTTGATGATGACATGAGAAATCTATATGCTCTAACTAATATTTTAAAAGGTAAAGGGATAAATGTAATTAAAGCAGCTAATGGGCTGGCAGCTCTTAGTGCATTGGAAAAAGATGATGATTACGATTTGATATTGATGGATATGATGATGCCAAAAATGGATGGATATGAAGCCTGTCGAAAAATTCGAGACCAACAAAAGTTCAAAGATTTACCAATAATCGCTCTCACAGCTAAAGCTATGACAGGTGACCGCAGTAAATGCATTGAAGCCGGTGCCAGCGATTATCTATCCAAACCAATAGATGTTAGCCGCTTATTTTCAATGATTCGTATATGGCTAAATTAATAAAAAAAGTTATAAATATTATGGATAAAATTAAACAAAAAATTTTGATTGTAGATGATAAAGATGCAAATATTTACGCATTAAAGCTATTGTTAAATAATCTTGATGTTGAAATTATCGAAGCTTATAATGGTAACGAAGCCTTATTAAAAGCAATTGATCATGATTTCGACCTGGCAATAATTGATATACAAATGCCTGAAATGGATGGTTATGAACTTGCTCAAATCATGCTAGATGATGATAAGACAAAAGACATACCGATTCTTTTTTTATCTGCAATTTATTCTGATGATTTTCATGTTTTTAAAGGTTTTTCGGCTGGAGCTGTTGATTTTATTACAAAGCCTTATAAACCAGAAATCCTTATTAGCAAAGTCAGGGTTTTTTTGGAAATCAAGCAACAAAAAAAAGACCTTCAAAAACTGGTTATAGAACTAAAAAAACATAAGGAAAACCTTCAGGAAATGGTTGATGAACAAGCAAAAGAGATTATCCAAACAGAAAAATTATCAGCTATAGGTGAACTCTCTGCAAGTATTAATCATGAGCTTAAACAACCCTTAAACAGTATTCAAATAATAGTTCAATATCTTACAAGAGAAATTAAAGAAGATAAAGTTGAAAAAAAAGAACTGGTCAAGTATTTAAATGATATAAAAAGTCAAGTCTTTAAAATGGCTCAACTTATGGATCATATGGGAGCCTTTTGTCGTAACTCAAAAGTTGAAAAAATGCAATCTGTTAATATTAATGTTATTGTCAAAAATCCTTTTATAATCCTTGGAAAAAAATTACTTCATGACAATATTCAAACAACAATGAACTTAGATTCTGAGTTGCCTAATATTAAAGGTTATGCCATTCAACTTGAACAAGTTGTCTTAAACATTGTACTTAATGCCAGTTATGCATTATCTGTTTGTAACAAAAAAGATAAGACAATAAAAATAAGAACATATTATGTTAATGAAGATGTTCAGACAAAAGAAAGTGTTGGAATAGAAATAACAGACAATGCAGATGGAATGTCTGAACAAACAAAGGAAAAAATATTTCAATCCTTTTTTACAACAAAAGAACCTGGCAAAGGCACAGGGCTTGGGCTATCTATTTCAAAAAGAATTCTTGATAACCATAATGCTAAAATTAATGTAAAAAGTGAAATTGGTATTGGAACAACATTTTCTATTCTATTTCCACTAAATAATACAAATAAGTTATAAGTTAATATCAAGTTACGAATGGAATTTACTATGAAGTATATTAGAAGATACAAGTGGTTGTATGGAGCTTTTTTTATATTATCTGCTTTTTTAATTATCCTCCCTTTTATTCTTGAGCATCAAATTGCCTATCAAATTGAGTCAAGAATAAATAGAAAAGTTTTATTAGATGATGTTGATCTAAACTTGTTTACTTTAGAACTTCGTTTAGAAAAGTTTGCAATCAAAGAATCAATTTCTGACAAAAATTTTATATCATTTGATGATTTTTATATTAATGCTTCATGGCTTTCTCTATTTCGTTTTGCCATTGTAATAGACCAGATTGAATTAAAACAACCTTTTTTTCAAGGAGTTATGTTTTCTGATAAAAAATTTAATTTTTCAGACATTACAGCTTCTAAACATACTTCTTTGGAAAAAATAGAAGAAAATTCAAAGAAAAAAACCTCAAAATCAGATAAAGTAAACTTTAGCCAGCTACCTGTTTCATTTGATATTAAAAGAATTAAAATTCATAATGGCAATGTGCTATTTAATGATAAGGTAAATGACCAAACCCATAGTTTAAAAGGTTTTAATTTTCATATACCTCATATAACAAATCTTTCTGAATTATCTGATAATTCAACAGAAATAACATTAAACTTCAGTATTAATGAAACTAAAGTTAATATTCAAACTCAGGCAGATCTTTTTCAAAAAGAACCATTGATTAATATTCTATTTGAAAATAGTGGAGGAGATCTTTCATTTTACCAGCCATATATAAACAAATATATTGATTGGAAAATTTCTTCTGGAGAATTAATAACTAATATATCTACTGAAATAAAACTTATAAATAATGAACCTGATATTAATGTCTATGGGAATATAAAAATAGTAAATTTTGATTTAAAAAAGAATCAACAGACACCTTTAATGTCTTTCCCATTGTTCGAAGTTAAAATAGATAGATCTAATCTCATTAAACCTGACATTAAGCTTTCACATGTAAAATTGATTAATCCAAAAATTCAGCTTATAAAATATAAAGACCTCTCCCTTAATTGGGTTCCAAAATTAAAACATTTACAAAATAAAAAAGGAGAAAAAAATAAAAAGAAAGAAAATACTTCAAATTTGACAACAACAAAAAAGATTTCAAAACCAAAACAAACAAAAGCAATAGCCTTACAAATTGATAAAATACAGCTTAAAAATGGAGAGATTGGCTTTAAAGATTTTTCTTTGGCTAAATCCTTTGAAACTCAACTTAAAAATTTAAATATCGCAATTAATAGTATAAATATGAAGGAACAAAAAATTAAAACAATTGAACTTCAAACACAACTACTTCCTCATGGTAAGGTTTATTTAAAAGGTACTGCTGATTTAGACCCATTAAAATGGGGTGGTTATATATCTATTAAAGATTTGGACATTTCCATAGCTCAACCATATATAAATGAATATTTAAATGGTAGTCTAGAAAGCGGAAGACTATTTATTGATTTAAAAACACTTTTTGAACAAAAGAAAAAAAATCCTCAGGTTCAACTTTCTGGAAATATTGCTTTAAATCATTTTGTTTATAGAGAACCAATGAGCAAGGAAGAAGTTTTAAGCTGGGATAAATTTGAAATTTTAAAAATAAATCAAGGAATTTTTCCTAACTATCTTGATATTGACGAAGTACGTTTGGAGAGCTTTAAAGCACCTGTTTTTCTCCTTCCAGATGGAAAGCTCAATTGGATGGCTATCACGAAAAATGAAAATGATAACAACAAAGCCAAAAATAATATAGTTAAAGCTGAGGCTTCAAAAATAACTCAAGTGAATGCTTCAGATAATAAATCTTTAAAAAATAAGTCCTCTGAAAAACCTTTAAAGCCTTTTAAACGTTTTAAAATACGTAAAATAATAATGGAAAATAGCAACATAAGGTTTGTTGATCAAACAATGTCTCCACCATTTCAGGCTAAAATGACTCAGCTTAGTGGCCAGGTTTTAGGAATAGACCAGGAAGAATCATCATCAGCAAACTTTGTTTTAAATGGAAAACTAAATGATTCATCTCCATTGAAAATAGTTGGACGTATTTCTCCATTTAAGAATCCTCTATCCCTTAATGTTGAAGTTCTTTTTCAAGGAATTGATGTACCCTTATTCACATCATATACAGATCATTACATTGGATATCCTTTAGATAAAGGTCAGCTTAGCTTAAACCTTAATTATCAGTTAGACCAAAATGAATTAAATTCAAAAAACAAAGTACTTTTAGATCAGTTAGAACTAGGGGAGAAAAGTGAAAACGCAGAAATACCATCACTTCCATTGGAATTTGCATTGGCTTTGTTAAAAGATAGAGAAGGAAAAATTAACATAGATATACCAATAAATGGAAAGCTGGATTCTCTTAATTTTTCATTGAAAAAAACTATTTTACAAACATTAAAAAATATGATGGAAAAAGTTATTACATCACCATTTAGTTTTTTAACACAATTATTTGATGGAAAGGAAGATATCCAGTCATTGATATTTGAGTTTGGAATTACAGAATTAAATCAGTCTGTTTTACTAAAAATAGATCAAATAGCTAAATTGTTAGAAAAAAGACCTCTCTTAAAATTGCAATTATTATCTCATTTGCATAAGTATAAAGAAATTAAAGCATTAAGAATTAAAAGGTTAAAAAAAGAATTAGAACTACTTAAATTCAAAGAAAAAACTACACTTTCTGAAGCAAATGAAAAACTTAAACATATAGTTTTAAATGAAGAGGAATATAAAAAATATTTGATAAAGCTTTATAAAATAAGATTTAATAAAATGCCTGCTTTCAAGTATCAAAACCGACGTTCTTTAGAGCCAACTCTTGCATCCACTATCAAGGTTGCTCAAGAAGATCTACATGCACTTTCATTAAAACGAATGGTAAATATTAGAAATATTCTGGTAGATAAATATAAAATTGAACCTGAAAGAATTTTTATAAGTGAAAGTATTGCAAAAGATGATTCCTTGCCTGATAAGTCACAAAGTCAAATTATAATAAAATTAAAATAGAAATCATATTAAAATTTTTATTAATTTGAAATTTAGATAGAGCATTAAATGACCTTATAAATTATAATTAAAATAAAAAATCTCCCGAAATTTAAAGAAGATAAGATACAATGTTTTATGCTTGACAATTTATAATAAAATTTGTAATTAATTTAGTCTTTCAAAAATAAATATCCAATAAACCAAATGATCATATACCTTATAATTAATATAATTAATTATATTTTTACAAATATGCAAAAAACACACTATTATATTTGTTTTGTGTATTGTTTAATAAGATTCTCAGCGTGTATATCGTCACCTAAAGATACAATAGTCAACCCCTCAGGACACTGTTAATACAAAACATATGCAATACAAGAATATATTAAAAGGAGATTATAAACCATGCCTTATCGATTCTCTCTTATCATTTGTGGATTACTGATATTACAGATTGGTTGCACAACTGCCAGAATTAATATAAACGATTTTCACCCTATAGATATTCCTAACAGCGAATTACCAACATTTTCAGAGCAATACTTGAGAAGGAATACAACAGTTATTGTTGCGCCTTTTGATGCTTCTAACATTGAACCTGCCATGATTATTTCAAGATCTAATCTGCCGACAACTATAACCGGTGCTTTGGAAAAATATCTGAGCCAGGCAGGTGTTCAAATTTATGATGGCAATGAAAGCCAGAAAAAAATACTCATTGATGCTGCTAAAAAAAATGAAATTCTGTTAGACAGACATTCCGGCCACATAATTGTTGATTACGTAATATTTAGTCGATTGAATTCATTTGATATTTTCAATGAATATATAAGCGCTTATCAAAAAAAGAGTTTAATTACTGGTAAAACGACACATTACCCGGCTCAATGCAAATATACTATCCATTTTTCTGGAACCATTAGAATATATGATGGTATTACCCGAACCATTGTAAAGAGTCTTGAAATGAGAAATGAAGAAATATTTTCAACTATTACAAGTGGAAGTTGCTCAAATACCAGCGATTTTGTTATTTCCATGACAAGAAAAAATGCTGAAAAGGCTATTAGAAAGTCACGAACTGATATTCAGTATTTCTTCTCTCCTAATGCATATGTAAAAGAAATGCGTAAGCATAAAGACAGCAATCAATACATAGTCAGTATTACCTGTGGAAAAAGGCACTTATTCACAAAACGTGCAACAGTTTCTTTTTATAAACCAATTTACAAACCTGGAACAAGTATTCGATATGATGATAAAACAGGAACAGGCCAAATAACAAACCAAATTGATGATGATACTTCATGGGTTCTCCTTGATGAAGCGGAAACCGCTTCTCTTATTCGTAAGGGAGATATTGCAAAAGTTAAATATCATCAGTCATATTATCAGCTTTTTAAACGTCGATTTATTGAATAACTGATTAAACCAGGAGAATGTATGAATTATTATGTGTATATTGATGAATCTGGAAATTTTGCAAAACGACAAGGTATAAATACCAATTATGTAGGAGGATGGGTTTGTACTCAAGGTTCAAAGAGATACATTGATGCATTAAAAACAAAGCTAATTCAAGCTGTTAAGAAATTTAATATAAAAAATAATTTAAATATCATATTTAATATTCCTGATGACCTACACTTTATGCCGCTACACTTTATTGAAAAACGTATTGGAAAAGACGCTCACATCCAGGTCCCTAAACGATATGTTGAACCTATATTATCTGAAATTTTTTCAATAATTTATAAGGACGTTTTTTTTATTTTTCGCTCTACAGGGTTTCCACATTTTTTTGCCAATGAACAGGCTGCTTATATCGAAATTTTAAGAGCCACAATTTACCAATTGATTGATGATTTAAAAATAACTGATAGAGATACAGTTGAAATAGTTATTGCTGCTCGAAGAATTAGTAAACTTATGGGGTTACACGGTATAGATAACCCTCATGAGTACGAAATAGATTTATCTAAGACTATAAAAAATGAAATATTAAAAATTTTCGCTTTAAGAAAAATAAATGATAGCCAGGTGAAAGTTTTTATTTCAAATGCTCGAAAAAACATTACTCTTGCAATTGCCGATCTATTTTGCGGTGCCTTCTGCTACAAAAAACATGATTATTTAGAAAACTACCAGAAAAAAATTAAACGATACAATATTCACAATGCCTTCATTTTCATACCAAATAGAACAACTTCAATTATTAACAATATATTTGAATATGATCAAGCCCTGGCAATGTTACTTGCTTTTGAAGCATTATCAAACAGTCAAAAACAACAAGAACTTATTCTTTATGTGGAAAAGTTATGTAAAAAAATAGATAATGAAGGAAAAGTGCAGTTTAATCATGAACTTAGGCAGTATCTTTGTGAACAAATAGTTGATGACCCTGATAGATATCAAAATCTTGATAAAATGTATTTTTTAATCCAGGAGGTTGAAAAACACTTTGAAGAGAATTATATCATAGCAACGCTTAAATATTATCGCATCAAAATATTATCACATATGGGAGTTGGAACCAACCATATAGAATTATTAGAAGAATATTATCAATTTCTGGAATTTCATGGTCCTGAAATATTTGGTAATATGTATATAGTTGCCCAGGAAAAAATTGAAGCCATGCTGAGCATAGTTCAATCTACAGCATTTAATACTTTTAAATTTGAACGTGTTGAAAAATATTTATCAAAAGAAATTAAGCATTATGAAACAATTTTTCCAGATGTAAAAAACAGAATTGATGAAACAAGAGCACGTCTTGAAGGGACAATCGGTCAGATGTATGGTTTTTTATGTTTTTATCCAAATAATGAAGATATGTTTGATTTTGCAGAGGATTATTTAAAATCAGATGTTACCCATTGCAAAAAAAATTCACCATTCTGGTATCAAGGTATGGGATATTTAACATCTTTGTATTTTAGAAAAAGAATGCTTAAGGAAGCTATTGACGCTTTTATTCGTGAATCAAACTCTGAAAAAGAAAATACAGATGATATTTTTAATTTATCTAAACTCAATCTATTTAAATCAAATGATGGCAATTATTTTCTGTTACACCGTTTATATATTTGCGCCCTGGCTAATAAGCTTAACAAAACAGAGATCTCATATCCTGAGGTATTAATGAAGCAATTACTGGATAATAAAAATAAATCAAAGTACCCCATCTGTCTAACAGTAAAATGGCTGAGTGTTATTTATGCCAAACAAG
>Ga0272440_1003334_pt1 | contig 12051 bp, 9 predicted proteins | sample SSMMMBAug17_FD_192440 | JGI IMG/M metagenome (GOLD analysis project Ga0272440, IMG submission 192440) | Marine sediment archaeal communities from Little Sippewissett salt marsh, Falmouth, MA, United States - SSM-MMB-Aug17 | ecosystem: Environmental > Aquatic > Marine > Wetlands > Sediment ... | reverse complement strand
GGAAAAAGTTTTTTATGTTCAAAATTAACATTAATAGGTTCGATAAATTCATAGCCATTAAAAAAAGCGCCAACTCCCACTTCCACTCCGAAGTCCACTTTCTTCTGTAATTGAAAAATTTTTACTTCTTCACTCCAGGTGTTACGATATGCTGTCAAAATACGAATCACATCGCTCCCATCTTCTTCTTGCCCTACAAAAAGAAGTCTTTTAATATTTTGAGCTTCTCCACTTGGTTTAATGACATACTTACCTGGATTATCTTTAACATATTGGATGCCGTCATCAAAATAATTAAATTCTTTATAATCCAAAATTTTTACCCCATGTTTTTTTAATTCCTCCTGACCAAAAGATCTATCATCTTCTAATTGATCAGTATAAGAGGTACCACCAATCACTAATTTTCCTTGTTCTCGAAGTTTCTGAGCTTTTTCCCCCTGACCTAAAACATCATCAAAGATAATAACATCTGCCCAAGTAATCCATTCTTCCCAATTAGCTACTTTGGGAATAAATCCACTACCAATTTGTTTTGCGGTTTTGTCATCGATGCAATACTTAACTTTATGCCCCTCTTTTAAAACATGCCAGGCGATATCACTAATTAAACCTGACAGTGAAACAAAAAGAAATTTTTTTGTTCCAATAGTTGTTGTTTTCATTTTTTAAAATTTATAATTAAGATTTCTTATTAATGTATAACTCATATTATATGCATAATATTGTACAGAAGAAGAAAAAATAATACTATATCCCAAGCTCTAAACTTGTTTTTCCAATATTAGACATGTTATCATTAACAAGATTTTATTTAATATTTACAAAAAAAATTTTAAAATATAAAAAATGTCTGAAATTATTCGCATCAAAGGAGCCCGAGTACATAACCTACGTAATATTGATATTGATCTACCTCGTAATAAACTAATCGTTATCACCGGTCTTTCAGGTTCTGGCAAATCATCACTCGCTTTTGATACCATTTATGCTGAGGGGCAGAGACGTTATGTCGAATCTCTCTCAGCATACGCCCGCCAATTTATCGGACTCATGGATAAGCCAGATGTAGACCTAATCGAAGGTTTATCTCCAGCCATATCTATTGATCAAAAATCAACTTCCAATAATCCTCGCTCAACTGTAGGTACAATTACCGAAATATATGATTACCTACGCTTACTTTTTGCTCGCATCGGAGTAGCACATTGCCCAGAATGTGGTAAAAAAATTGGTAAATATTCAATAGACGAAATAGTAGATCAAATATTTAAACAATATTTAGATGAAGAAACCTTGATTCTCTCACCTCTAATACGAGACCAAAAAGGAGAGCATAAAACAATTTTGGAAAGAATTTTAAAAGCTGGTTTTACCAAGGTTCGTTTTGATGGAGAAATTTATGATATTGAAGAATTATTAAAAGAAAATATTAACAAGCAAAAAAAACATCACCTGGAAATTATCATCGATCAAGCACAAATTACAAATGATAAAGATGATCTATCTCGTATCCGTGAATCAATTGAAAAAGCAATTGATATGAGTAATGGATTGGTTTTGATTGCAAATTTGAATCAAAAAAAAGAAGAGCAAATGTTTTCACGAGATTTTGCTTGTCCAGATTGTGATATTAGTATTGGTGCGATTGAACCACGTAGCTTTTCTTTTAATTCGCCGCATGGCGCTTGTGAGGAATGCTCTGGACTTGGCACTAAGCTAGAAATTGATCCTGAGCTATTAATTAATCCTCGTTTGACTATCGCCCAAGGCGCGATTCGACCCTGGTCACATGGAAATAGTAATAATCAAACTTGGCTCTTGCGTATTTTGGGAACTGTAGCCTGTGAAAATGGTTTTGACTTGAATACAAAAATTGAAGATCTCAGTGAGAAACAAATGAAGATTTTATTATATGGTACAGGCGATCAAGAATATAATGTCGAATATGAAAGCAAACGCTTTGAAGGAGAACTAAATACTAAATGGGAAGGTATTATTAATAATCTGGAAAGACGATATAAACAAACTGATTCTGATTATATTCGCAAAGATATTGGACAATATATGCGTACTTTAATTTGCCAAAGTTGTGGTGGAGAACGATTAAAAAGAGAAATATTAGCAGTGCGTATTGAAAAAGAAAATATTGCTAGTATCGCCAGAATGACGATTGCTAATTGTCTAACTTGGTTTAATCAATTGGAAAAAATAAAATTATCAGCACGAGATAAGAAAATTTCAACTCAAATTATTAAAGAAATAAAATCTCGACTAAATTTTTTATTAAATGTTGGCCTTGATTATCTGACCCTGGATCGCGCGGCAACTACCCTATCTGGTGGTGAAGCTCAACGTATTCGTCTAGCGACCCAAATTGGTTCAAGCCTCGTGGGAGTATTATATATCCTTGATGAACCATCTATTGGTCTTCATCAAAGAGATAATTATAAGTTAATCAATACTCTCAAGAAATTACGAGATCTGGGGAATACGGTAATTGTAGTGGAGCATGATGCTGCGACTATGGAAGAAGCAGATTTTATTGTAGATATTGGACCAGGTGCGGGTCGTCATGGAGGGCAAGTTACGGCTAGCGGCACTTTAACGCAAATTAAGAAAAATAAAAAATCCTTAACTGGTAAATATTTAACAGGTAAAGAAAATATTCCAGCTAAATTAGATTTTCGAGCTGGCAATGGTCATAAATTAAAAATTATTGGTGCCCGCGAGCATAATCTAAAAAATATTAATGTAGACATTCCTCTGGGACGTTTTGTAGCGATTACTGGTGTATCTGGATCTGGTAAGTCTACTCTGATGACGGATATTTTAGCCAGAGCCTTGAACCAGAAATTCTATCGATCTAAACAAAATCCAGGTAAGCATGAAGCAATCGAAGGTCTATCATTAATTGATAAAGTGGTAAATATTGATCAATCTCCTATTGGTCGCACTCCACGTTCTAACCCTGCAACTTATACTGGAGCTTTTACACCAATTCGTGAATTATTTGCGAGCTTACCGGAATCAAAATTACGTGGTTACAAAGCTGGACGTTTTTCTTTTAATGTTACTGGGGGGAGATGCGAGGCTTGTGCTGGAGATGGGATGGTCAAAATTGAAATGCAATTTCTTCCAGATGTTTATGTGGAATGCGAAGTTTGTGGCGGGAAGCGTTATAATAAAGAAGCTTTAGAGATTTTCTATAAAAATAAAAATATTTCGGATTGTCTAAATATGACGGTTAATGAAGCAGTACAGTTCTTTCGCAATATTCCTGGAGTGTATCCAAAATTGAAAACATTAGTTGAGGTCGGACTTGGGTATATCAAGCTAGGTCAAAGTGCTACTACATTGTCTGGTGGTGAGGCCCAAAGAATTAAACTTGCTACGGAACTTTCTCGCACTAGCACTGGGAAGACTTTATATATTTTAGATGAACCAACCACAGGTTTGCATTTTGAAGATATTAAAAAATTATTAAATGTCTTAAATCAATTAGTTGATAAAGGCAACACGGTTTTAGTGATTGAACATAATCTGGATGTGATCAAATCTGTAGATTGGATTATTGATTTGGGACCAGAAGGGGGTGAGGGTGGCGGTGAAATAGTTGCAAGTGGCACTCCTTATGATATTATAAAAGTTAAAGAAAGTTATACTGGAAAATTTTTAAAGGAGGAATTAAAGAAAAAGAAATAGATTTAAACTTTTAATTTACTTTTATTGTTTTTTCATAAACTATATAGGTATATCAATATAATTTTACATTATGTCATCCCGGAAAATTTATTTTGAGCGTAGTGAAATATAAATTTATCCGGGATCCAGGAGAGTACGTATTACCCCTGGATCCCGGATATTTTTTCTTCATTTCATTACGAAAAAATTCCGGGATGACAATTAAAGTGTTAAATTCTAAAATAATAAAACTATCTACCTATAACATTTCGAAAAATCATTTAGTTTTTAACCCTATGTCTAAAGCATTAGAAATTTTAAAAAAATTACCTATCACTCAGATGATTAATTCATCACTCAAGAATACTAACAATGAAAACAATTCTGAAGAAAACGCAGGACTCAAAAACATTGAAACTTTAATTGGTAAATCCATTAAAATCAAAGGCGAACTTCATGGGAATAATAACATTGTAATTAACGGGGAAGTAGAAGGACGTATTGTTGTGCAAGGTAATCTATTTATTGGGGATCAAGCACGTGTCAATGCCAATGTTGAAGCTAATCAAGCTGTTGTGGGTGGCAATGTACGAGGAAATATTTTTGTTAATGAACGATTAACTTTGAAACCTTCGGCTCGCATTTTTGGTGATATTGAGTGTGGCAAATTGTCTATCCAGGAAGGAGCAATTTTGAATGGTAAATGTTCTATCAAAGAAGGCGGGCAAGCAAAAAATACTTCAGAACAAAATATTGTTGCGAATTAATAAAATAATAAATCTTAGTAGAGACGAGGCATTGCCTCGTCTCTACTTGATTATGGCAACTTTTGTTTTAAACCCAGAAAGATGTATATCTATTTGTACGACAATTATACCCGCCAAGATAAATACAAACATAAAATTGCTCAAATAGATAAAAAAATTATTGAACTCGGACAGAATCGTAAAATTATTCGCCTTGGAGAAATAAAAGGAATTGCTTCAATTATTAACAATCATAGCAATCGAGGTGCACATGGTATCATTGCCGTAGGAAATGACAGAACGCTAAGTGGATTAATATGCGCTATGTTTCAAAGCAATGACCAAGAAATTTTAGAAACACCAATTAGCATAATTCCTATTGGGAGTAAAAATCAAAATTTAGCCAAAATTTTAAATATTAGTACTCAAAATCTAGGAGAAGCATTGATTTCTAGAAAAATTAAAAAAATTAATTTAATAGAAATCCAATCTTTTCGATTAAGCAACACAGATCATCACACTCTTGTCAGGGATCAAAAAAAATATTGCCTAACACAGCTCTATACTCAAAATAGGGAAGGTCTTTTTTGCCAAGTGCGAAATGGCTATTCTTTTGAAATTCGCAAAAATAAACAATTACGAATTATTAATTTATTAAATCAACAAGATATTTTACGACAAAAATTAAACAATGCACGTTTAATTTTTAATCCATTTGATAAAATTTTAGAATTAGTAATAGAGAATAAAATCTCTGCCCAAAGACAATATTTATATAATTTAGTTAATAAAAAAATTAACCCCATTGATAGTTTTTTTAGTTTAGAAAATTTTGCCATCTTAAATCATGGTTTATCTCTTCTATTAGACGGGGTTTCGGAAATTAAAACACCTGCTAAAATTAAAATAGCCAATCATGGTTTAAATTTTATTGTAGGAAGAAATTTTCATGTATATTAAAAGTGCTAACAATCAAAAAATTAAAAATTTAATAAAATTGCAAAAAACACGTGAACAACGTAAGCAAGAAAAAATTATTATTGAAGGGAAAGAGAATATCATAAAAGCGTGTTTTGCTAAAATAAAAATTTTAGAAATTTTTATCAGCACTGATTTTTCTAAAAAAAATCTAGATCAGATTTACAAAAATTATCCGAATCTAAAAATTAATATCATAGATAAAAAAATATTTTCTAAAATTAATTATCAAAAAAATAATTCCGGCTGCCTAGCTATTGCCGAACCAAAATATTTAAATTTAGAAGACATTAAAGTAGAAACAAACTTTTTAGTTTTAATTTTAGAAAATATTGAAAAACCAGGAAATCTAGGAGCGATTGTGCGTACAGCACGTGCTACTGGAGTTGATTTAATTATTATTAATGATAGCCAAGTAAACATTTACAATCCTAATGTAATTTATGCTAGTAGGGGTTATCTTTTTGAACAAAAAATAGTTTTTGCAAGTCATAGTGAAACTATAAATTGGTTACATAAAAACAAAATCAAATCTTTCGCTACTTCCGCACATGCTAAGTCTAATTATTTAGAAACAAGTTTTTGTGATAATGTAGCGATTGTCATGGGATCTGAAAAAGAAGGATTAAGTGAATTTTGGCAGAGCAAGGCAGATGAATTCATTCAAATTCCTATGCAAAATACTGTACAATGTCTAAATTTATCAGTAAGTACAGCTATAATTTTATTTGAAATCCAAAGACAAAAACGAGCTTGATTAACAAAGTTAAATAGTAATATTTTTTGTGTTATAATTAATATATAAAAATTAGAGACAAGAAAATGTCTTATTTTGATATGGTAAAAAAATATTTTTTAATTTTTCAAAAATAAATGGGATTATTTAAAAAAAAAATTAATAGTTGTCTCGGTGTTGATATTGGCAGTTCTGGTATTAAAGTTGTCGAACTCAAAAGAGAAAGAGGTGAAGCACGTCTTCTAACTTATGGTTTTACAGAACATTTAAATAAAGTAGTTCCTGAAGGTAATTGGGAAGATAATGCTGATTATACAGCGCAAGTTCTAAAAAAATTAGTAGAACAAATTGGTTCTATCAGTCGCAAAGCTGTTGTATCATTACCTACTTTTTCTGTTTTTTCTTCTGTTATTAATCTTAGTAATGTAAATCGTAAAAACATAAATGATCTTGTGCAAAGAGAAGCACGCAAAGTTATTCCATTGCCACTTGAAGAAATTGTGCTTGATTGGAAAGTTATTCCACAAAATAAAGACAAAGAACAAGTTAAAATTCCCCAAGCAACAACTGTAAAGCAAGATAAAAATATTAAAATTCTTTTAACAGGTGCACCTAAAACATTAGTTAAAAAATATGTCACAATTTTTAAAAAAGCCAATATTGCTTTAGCAAGCCTTGAAACCGAAACTTTTTCTTTAATTCGTTCTCTCTGTGGTAGTGATCCATCTACCATGATGATTATTGAAGTTGGTTCTAATACTACTGATATCTCTATCATCAACCAAGGTATTCCTATGTTAAACCGTAGTATTGATGTAGGCGGATTAACTATCACCAAAGCAATTAGTGCTAATCTTGATATTTCTTTAGAACGTGCTGAACAATTTAAATATGATCTTGGTATCACAGCCTTAGATTCCCCTGACAGTGCAATTCCCCGAACAATCATTGATACAATTAGCCCAATCACAAATGAAGTAAAACATATGCTTAATTTATTTGAAAATCGAGATAACCAAAAAGTAGAGAAAATTATATTATCTGGTGGATCATCTCTTTTACCAAATCTACCAAATTATTTAGCAAAAATTTTAAATATCAATGTAATTATTGGTAATCCTTGGGCAAGTATTTCATATCCTCTAGACCTTGAACCAATTTTATCTGAAATGGGCACTAAATTAGGAGTGGCTGTGGGACTTGCTATTAGAGGTATCGAATAATTGAGATTTTCAAAGTCCCTCCTAAGTCTCAATTTAATCAAGACTTCGGCCGGTAAGTCAATTTTAGAGATTTATACTGAATTAGAAAAGCAAGTTAATATAAAAAAACAAAAAGATACAAAAAATTTAGAATTTTTAAAATATGGGTATTAATTTTTTACAAGAAAAGCAAGATAAGGATAAAGGTTTTGATTTGGATCAAGAAAAGAAAAAAGATAAAAAATCTGAAAAGGTTATCCAATGGTCAGATCCTAAGAAAAAATTAAATGAAAAAAATGCTATTCATAATAATTTAGGTTTTTCTTTGGATAAAGATAAAATAAAACAACAAAAAATAGGGTTTTTAGAAAAATTGTTGAATTTATTTAAAAAGAAAAAAGACATTAAAGATTTTTCTAAAAAAAATAAAACAAAAAATTCTCGAAAAGAAACCCTTGCTTTTATTAATCAACAAAAAAAAGATCCTATTTTTGCTCCTATAAGAAATTCGTTTTTACTTGATTCTGAAAAAAATCTAAAAGAAGAAGAAGAAAAAGAAGAATCTCAAACTAAAAAAGAAGAAAACCAAAAAGAAAAAATTAAAGAAGAAATCTCAACACAAAAAGAAAAAGTTTCTCCCTTGGATATAGAAAAAAAAATAGATTTTTCACATTCTGTAAAAAAAGATAAGTATAGTAAATACACTATAAAAGAAACCAAAAATAATAAAGAAAAAAATCTAGATCAAAATGATATTCAAAAAAAGAAAGAAGATTTTTCAAAAGAAGAAGAAAAAAAAATAAAAGCTAAGAGAAAATTTAATTTATTAGATTTTTTAAAAAAATTATTTGCTCAGCATGCTCAAAAATCTCTTTCTACATCTAATCCACTTAATCTTACTTCGCTACCTCAATCTAATTTAACAACACCCAAAAAGAAAGAAAAAATAAATTGGGAATCTTTTAGAGTTTTACAATCTAATTTTTTAAAAGGAGATAGCGAACATTCTATTGCATTTGACTGGAAAAAAGATGTTATTATTTTAATAATTTCTATTCTCGTTGCAACTTCTATTGTTGGTGCAGCTTATTTTGATCTTTCATATTGGATCGCTGATAATGAAATTCAAGTTTCTGATTTAGATCAAAAAATTATTACCTTAGAACAAAATATTACTAAAACAGAAAATGAAATTGAATTATTAGAAGCACAAATGAAAATAATCAGTGAGGTTTTAGATAAACATATTTACTGGACAAATTTTTTCCAATTCTTGGAAGAATATACTTTAAATGAAATTCATTATCAAAAATTTTCAGGTACTCCTAATGGACAATACGCCCTATCTGCTACAGCTCCAAATTTTAGTATCATTGAAGCCCAAATCAATAAAATGCTTGAAAGTAAATATGTACGTAATGTTAGTGTAGATAGTGCTACAAATAATGGAAATAATGTTGGTTTTAATTTAAACTTAAATCTTGATCCAATTATTTTTATTGAATAAAAATTGAAATTATATTTTTATGAAACTTGAACTTAAGGAAAAACCAGTGAAAGCTATTACTACAAAAAATTTAATTATTTTTAATAGTTTTCGTTTTTCAATGATAATAATTGTGCTCTTAATTTTTTTCTTAGGTTATAGATTTATTTTAGAAAAAAAATATGAACATATTCAAAATAAAATTATAAAAACTCAAGAAAAACAACAAAAACAAGCAGAGCTTAATATACGTTTTCAAGAATTAGATAGTATTTTAACAAAATACAAAGAATTAGATAATGGTTTTGCAGACAAAATTAATTTAATCCTACCCATACAAGAAATTAAAGAAGAGCTTTTTAGTCAATTTGAATATTTAATTGAAAGCAATGGTTTTATGCTAAAAAATTTATCTATTTCTGGTTTTACTCCTCCTAATCAAAATCAAAACATCAGTCGTCATGGAAATAAAAGCCCTAAAATACCTCAAGTTAATAGTTTGGGGAAAGTTCATATTACTTTAAATATTGTAGGTATTGATTATGAAGGAATGAAAAAAATTATAAATATTATTGAAAATAATATGCGTATTATGGATATTAATAATCTTAATTTTTCTCCAGATAGTAATTCTTTAGCTCTAGGTATTACTACTTATTACCAAAAATAAATGATTTCTAAATTAATCCCCAAAAAAGTTATTGAAGAGAAAAAAATTATTTATACTATTTTATTATTATCTATAGTAATGATTGCTTTTCTAATTTATCAAAATTATCAAATTAAATCACAAAAAATTACCATTGATATCGATCAAGACGGAATTCCAAAAAAAGAAAAAGATACAATTTTAGAAGCAAGTTTATTTAGTGATAAAAAATTTCAAAATTTACGCAATATTTCTTTTCATAAAAAAAACTTTTTATCAGGAACTAAAAACCCATTTCAATCTAATCGTCTTACGGTCAATAATCAAAATAAAAAAAATAATCTAAGTCAAGAAAAAAATCAGTAATCAAAATTAATTTATACTAAATGACTTTTTAAAATAAGAGGATCTAGAAGACATGGAAACAATTTTGCAACTTCAATAAAAGATTTTTCTTCTTCATCAATCTTAATTGGATTGGCAATTTATACTCCTTCGTCCCAAGTATTCGGGACTTCAGAGTATTATTCATTCTTCAGCTTTAGCGAAGAAGGATACTGAATTAGAAAAGCAAATTAGTATAGTATAAAAATAAAAATGCATAGAGCAGAAGAGTTACTTACATTACTTAAAGAAAATAACAAAATTACCGAAGAACAATTCGGTGAATTTTTGAAATTAAGTCAACAACAAAAACTTGAAGATATTTTAGTTTCACGTGGTATTTTAGAATCTGAAAGTATTGTTAAACTTAAAGCTGAGCTTTATAATTTTCCATATCAAGATTTAATTGAAACACAAATTGAAAAAGATGCTTTAAATATTATTACATCTGAAGTAGCAGAAAATTATCAAGTAATTTGCTTTGAAAAAAAAGATAATTCTATTTTAGTAGGAATTACAGATATAGATAATTTTCAAGCAATGGAAGCTGTTAATTTTATTGCTAAAAAAGCTGGCTATAAAGTAGAATATTATTTAATTTCTGAATTAAGTTTTCGTAAAGCTTTTAAACAATATGAAGTCTTTAAACAAGAAATTTACTCAGCACTAGAAAAAAAAGAAACCGAAGAAGCTTTAATTGCTGAAGAAAAAGATGATGATATAGAAGATATTGGTGTTATGGTAAAAAGTGCACCGGTTTCTAAAATTGTTTCTGTAATTATTCGTAATGCTGTAGAAGGTAAGGCTAGTGACATTCACATAGAACCACTCAAAAAAGACACTAAGGTGCGTTATCGCATTGACGGTATTCTTCATACTTCTTTAATCTTACCAAAAAAAGTACATGATTCAATTGTAGGAAGAATTAAAGTATTAGCTAAATTAAAACTTGACGAAACACGTCTTCCTCAAGATGGTCGTATTCGTTTAATTATTGATAAAAAAGAAGTTGATTTTCGTGTTTCAGTTTTGCCTTTAGTGGGGGATGAAAAAGTAGTAATGAGAATTCTAGATACCACTCAAAAGGCGCCTGAATTATCAGATCTTGGATACTCTAAAAGAATTTCTCGTATTATCTATGAAAATATAAAACATACTAATGGTATGTTTCTAGTAGCAGGTCCAACTGGATCTGGTAAATCTACAACTCTTTTCTCAATTTTACATAAATTAAATCAAGATAAAGTTAATATTGTAACACTAGAAGATCCGGTTGAATATTTTATTAAAGGTGTTAACCAATCACAAATCAGACCAGAAATTGGATTTACATTTGCTAATGGACTACGTTCTTTTTTACGTCAAGATCCTGATATTATCATGGTAGGTGAAATCCGAGACTCAGAAACAGCTAAATTAGCTATCAACGCTGGTTTAACTGGACATTTTGTTTTATCAACTCTTCATACTAATAGTGCCTTAGGCGCTGTTCCACGCTTGCTTGATATGAATATTGAACCATTTTTATTAGCTTCAACTTTGAATGCAGTTGTAGCACAAAGATTGGTAAGAAAAATTTGTCGTTTTTGTCAAGAACCAATAAAATTACCAAACAAAATATTAAAAAATATTAAAAATAAAATTAGAGAATTACCTAGTGAAATAATCAAAGAAGAATTAAGCCATCTAAAAAGTTTTAACGATGTAATTTTTTATCATGGTAAAGGTTGTGGCCATTGTGGCAATTCAGGTTTTAGTGGTCGTATCGCTATTGCAGAAATTATAGAAATTAATGAAGATTTAAGAAAAATAATTATGCATGATGCGCGAATAGTTGAAGAAGATGATGTTCGAAAAACACAAACTTATACTACTATGTATCAAGATGGAATTATTAAGGTTTTACAAGGATATACGACTATTGATGAAGTTTTGAGAGTAATCCAGTCTTAAAAAAATAATAACTACTCAGGTTAAAAAATTGTCATTCTGAAGTCTCGAACCCGTAGGACCAGAATGATAGTGTTTTATTGAATTAGCTGAGTAGTTACGAAAAAATAAAACAGGCTAATAAAACCTGTTTCAAAATAATGGAGCGGGTAACGGGAATCGAACCCGTATCCTCAGCTTGGAAGGCTGGCATAATAAGCCATTATACTATACCCGCAAAAATATTTTAAAATTAC
>Ga0272440_1003333_pt1 | contig 12051 bp, 5 predicted proteins | sample SSMMMBAug17_FD_192440 | JGI IMG/M metagenome (GOLD analysis project Ga0272440, IMG submission 192440) | Marine sediment archaeal communities from Little Sippewissett salt marsh, Falmouth, MA, United States - SSM-MMB-Aug17 | ecosystem: Environmental > Aquatic > Marine > Wetlands > Sediment ... | reverse complement strand
TCGCCATCCAAATTATTTCTTCCCCATTATCAATTTCAAATACATAACGTTATTTTTATTACATATTTTAATACTTGCGACTGACTCATTTGGCAATGAGCAAAAATGAAATAACAGCGAATAACGACTAAGCTCACAGGCGGCAAAAGCAAAAAAGGAATTTCTTGTGGAATAAGAAGCTTCTTTAACCAATAAATTGCCAACTGATAAAAAACGCGCTTGCTTTTGGCGTCCTGTGGAGCGATGTGTTATTCGCTTAAACCCGATTTGAATTTTGTCCGAAAACCCTTTTATAAAGCTATTTTTGCTATTTAACTTTTACCAAAAAACGTCACTATGAGCACCATATTTTCAGGCAAATATGAATGTCTGAATATCATATTTCAAAAATAAAGAAACCATAATATTACAAACAGTGTACCTAATGATTAGCAAACTATTCAAGTTATTGCGACTGTCTTATTTGTCATTGAGTAAGGATGACTTATGATCAAATAACAACGCTAATGAGCAGCGCGGCTTTTTGCATCGGCTGAATTAACCTTGTTGGCTTGAAAATCCTTTCACTGGATAGCGCCGGAATTTATACTCAAATATACCACGTCCATTATTAATATGACTGTGAAAACGAAGAAGTAGACTATTTGGCAGAACCTCACCGCTATAGTCGACCTTGCCATTGTTCGCTTCCACAGTGAATTTTATAGTATTGCCTGATATATAGAAACGACTTGTGTTAAAAAAAGATCGGTTTTCTACAAGCTGTCTTAGGGATTCCTCTGGGTTACCGTCCGAGAATTCCCAGATAAGCTTGCCATTAGGAAAAAATCTAGCCATGCGCCATATCCCTTCGCCAGAGGTACTAGGCTCGCAAACATAAATACCGTCGTAACGAACTTGAGAACCAGCGAGAAAACGAATTAATTTACTCTCTCCGTTCTCCCAGTTAGGGAACATGTCGATCCAATTCAAATCATGGAGTGATGAGTGCGCAGGTTCACAGGGCTCAATACGTACAGGAATGATATAGACCTCATCTTCAGGATGCAAAGCTAATATCTCTAGCCCTTCTTTTATCTCTGTCTGTACAAATCCACGCTTTGATACTGAATTTGACGAAAGAAGGGCAATGAAATATCGAGAGTTTCGGATGACATGAAGGATGTGCTCTTTCCATCGAACTCCCGGTGGAAGATTTTCTTGATCGAACCAAATATCTACTCCAGCCGATCTTATAGATTGAAATAACCGTTGTGCGCTATTCTTATCCTCTTTTGCATATGAAAGAAAAACTTTATCATCTAACATGTGTATCCTCCAAGAAGCAAACGTTTGAGCTAACCAAGAGAAAAAGTATTAAACCTTGTAAAAACAATCAACTATCAACGTTAACCCATTATTTACTTTCTAATTCCTAACCTGGGTCAGCCAGAACCAAAAAGATATAATACAAATTACCAAATTACCCTTATTTACCTATTCAGGTAATCATATCACATCATAATAAAAGTGCTATTTACTCCCCAATTGCGAGATTTTTTAGAAACAGTACTGGCTTTGCGCTGCCCATTAATTAATTTGAAAAAATTTATCTTTTTTAATTTGATAAATTTAAGCACAAATATATTAAGCTCAAATATACTAAAGCCATCAAATTGAAAAAAATCAAAAAATCTGTTGAAATCAAAATGGATTTTTGCGTTCAAAAATCCATTTTCTGCCAAAAATGTGCAGAAATTTAGAACTTAGATACTAACTAACTTTTTGTTACACAGTTTAATGCTGGCGACTGACTCATTTGCCAATGAGCAAGAATTAACTAAAGGCGAATAACGCTTAAGCTCACAGGCGGCAAAAGCGAAAAAGGAATAACTTTTGAAACGATAACGTAATTTAACCAATAAGTTGCCAACTGGAAAAAAACGCCATTGCTTTTGACGTCCTGTGGAGCGCTGGGTTATTCGCCCATAATTGGATTGTGTTATTGTTTATGAACAATTCTATAAGTAACTCATACAGTTTGACAATTACCAAAAAAAAGTCACTATGAGTTCCATATTTTCAAGCATAAGATGTTCCACTAACCTTGCTTGGTATTGGAACATCTTTTAATAAACTGTCAACAATGAACCAAAATGATAGGAGGTAATCAATTGATTGTATCCAATGTTTTGGTAAGTATCATCAGCGGAATTTTAATCATCAGAGATCACGGTAAATGGCGATATTTCTCAAGTAAAACTGTGCATTTAAGATGCTAGCTAAGTCGCTATATACAACAACCTCAGGATTAAGTTATAAATTGCAAGTTAACACAAAAGCACACAGCGCATTAAAATGCAATAATTTCAAGTATTTACGATGTATGAATTTACAGGAAATGATTTAGATATATTAATATGCACAGTTTTACTTGAGAAATCTATGGTTTTTTATAGTTAATTATTTCAAGGGGTTATGCCTTTTTGTTGTTAGGCACCGTGATCTCTGATCATTCATTTTTATTTTTAATATATCTTTCTCTATAATAATATCTCTTATAATTTTATCTTCCCAGTTACACATAACCAAATCACTATGTTCTTTTGGTATAGAGGTATCATCCAGTTTACCAAAAATAATATTTTTACCTTGTTCGTAAGAGTATCTTAGTTCATACATGCACCACTCACTATTTTTATAATGATAATCCCATAAAACAATAGATGTATCAGATTTGTTTATCATTTGTTTTAGTTCTGTTGATAGTTGATGACCTACTCTTACTTGTTTTTCATCCCTCAAAACTTTTGTCTTTGTGTCTGTTAAATATTTCTGGACTTTGTCCGCTATACCTTTGTTCTTATGGGAATAACTAATAAAATATGAATTGTGCTTAGTTTTTTTTCCTATAAATATTCCTAACATATAAATAAAAACTGACAGTAAAGTAATAATTATCACTGGTTCTATCAAATTAACTGGATAATATTTAATGGTTATTAAATATCCATTTACTGACCAAACAAAAAAAAAAGATGAGGAATTAAAAAAACGAATAGAGCTTTTCCGTCCATGCCATATTCCAAGTATTATCATCGAAAAAAAAATTGTTAATAATATAGTAATGTCTCGATATATTACAAGATCATGGTCAACAATAAAAATCGGAAAAAAAATCAGCATCATGATGCATGAAATTATAGTACAAATAATTGTTGAAAATATTGTATTTTTTACCTTAGAAATAAATTTCATACTTTAATTTAATTCTCTGTAGTTATTTTGTTCTAAACATGTAGTTATTGCAATCTTTTTCCAAAAACCCAGGCGAAGGTTCATCAACTATAGCCTCTGCATAAGATGTTTTCGTTGAATTATTTATAAAAGCAATGGCTTTTCTATGACCTTTTTCATATATTATTATTTTTTTTTGATATCCAAACCTTTCTAATTTTATATTAGTATACACCGAATTATCTATACATTTTTCAATCTTACCGTGCTGCACTATAAATTTATTATTAATTTGGAGAGCTGCACTTTTTGCAATATTTATTATATCATTTTTATCTGCATATAATACATCTATATCTGAATATACATCTATATAATAAAAATCGTCATCAATTTCTTTTTTTATTTGTTTTGTTTTTTTGCTGTATGATTCTTTTGACATTGCTGAGTAAATATCGTACTTTATTATACCCCCAAATTCAAGCCCATCACCAGTTGTTTGTATATTCCAGGTCAGAGTACATTCTGGATCATCTGTCTTCAAATTGAAACGTTTTAGATTTTCAATTGATTCTTCTAAAATATTATTCAATTCATCAAGTTTATTTGCTTTCTTGAATCTATTAGAAGAATGAAAATTTGTAATTTGCAAAAAAAGACTTGTTGTTCTATTGTTATTATTTATAATTTTCATGCTTAATCGATTTTTTTCATCATAAAAATCAGGTACTTTATTGAAAACAGAAATCGTTTTAATAATCTGAGGCTTGGATTTATATTTTACTGTCATTGTTATTGGACGTTCACCGCTCTTTCCTATAATTTCAAAAGTCTTGCCAAAAAAATATTTATTTCTATATCTGCTATAATAATTCGTGTCATCACCACTTTCAAAAAAACTATTATCAAATTGGTACTCGATTACAATATCATTTGGGTTAATATTAGATATAAAACCATTAATATATATTTCTGATAATTTGGTTGATTTAATCACCTCAAATTTATCATCTTTAAGCTTGAGTGTAGGTTTTACTTCCTTTGATGATGAAAATAATATATTTTCATATATTGGCTTACTGTTTAAAAGCCATACCAAATTTTTTTTCAGCGTCAGTTGTTTTTGATGAAAATAAAAATTGTTTGATGCATTTGCAAGCAATGTAGGGCTTATTGAGTGAGCAGTAATATCTTTTAATCTTATTCTTCCAATGGTTTTATTATTAATTTTATCTATGGCTTCAATAAAAATAATTGAACTTATCTCTAGAATTTGGGTAAAAGGAACAACTTTGTCATGCTTTATTTGAACTTGTTTATCATTTATTGTTAATTTGGATATTTTGGCTTCGTCATATATTAAACCACTAATTTCAACTTTATTATTATTTATAATATCAAATCTATCTACAGTTATTAAAGGCCCTGCATTATCAACATTAATAGACAATTTTTTAAAAGATGTTCTATCCATCAAATTTTTAGCCTTTATTAAAATTGTATGTTGGCCATAAGTTAATTCAATATGTTTTTTAAAATTAACAAACTGATCAGAGTTTTTTAATAACAAAGGTTCATTATTTATATATATTTCTCTAATATATTCTTCATCTTCTGCAACTCCTGATATTATAATTTTATTATTAGAAGTCCATAATTCCTTTTTATAGTCATCAAGACGAATTTTTGGATATGTTAATTTGCTTCCATCATCAATAATTATTTTTTTCTTAACAAGATCAAGATAAAATCTAGCCTTCGCACTATATTCATCCTTAATTGAACGTTCTAATTCAATTTTTGCTTCTTTATAATTACTAAGTTTATAAAAGATTATTCCTTTCTCTCGATGAGGGAAATAATCTATAAAATGAAGCCCATAAGTTTCTTTAAATCTTTCATCTTTATCTTGAGTCTTTAAAGCTTCTTCTAAATAAAGAATCGCATCATCATAAGATTGTTTTTCAATAGACGATAGGGCTCTGCCATAATGACCATACCAGCGTGAAGAATAATTCACTGTTGTTATACAACAACATAATAGGCTTAGAGTTATTATTATACAAATTTTTTTTATAAAGCTATTCATTTTCTTATCCCCTATTCACAATCAGAAAATAAAGACTCCAAAAAACAATTACACTCTTCTGGTGGATTTGGTGGTGGATCTGCTTCTGCTGAATCACTTGATATAAATTCTGCAGAGACTTCTTTATCACCGTCAATTACTAATATACATTTTTCTGAATTACTACAATCACCAGACCAATTTTCAAATTTATTACCTGGATGAGGTATCGCGGTAAGAGTTATTTCTGCTCCACTGTCCATACTGTATGATTCATAACAATCTTCACCACATTCAATACCGGGTAAATCACTTAGTATTGTACCTTTATCTGATTTATTTATTACCAGTGAATATACTCCTTCAGGTAACATTGGAATGTTCATTTCAGTAGTTCCTAATCCTTTTACTTCTACTTCCCCTTCGAATAATTTATAACCATCTGCTTCAACAGTAATAGTATAATTACCTATTTGATGATTGAAAATATGATAATAACCATCTTTGTTTGATATAGATGCCATATTGCCACTTGTTTTGATAATCGCATTTTGTATGATCTGTTTTGTAAAATTGTTGTAAGCTACACCTATTATATCTCCTGGAAAAGGTGATTCTTTAAAATTAATTTGTAAATCATAACTTGTATTATCACCATAATCATAGGGATCTGCATTCGTAATTCGTAAATAATAGATTCCATCTTTCGGGCATTTCCAAGGTAATTTTTCATTTCCTCCATATCCATTATGGTCAATGCTCATTTTAGAAGAACTATCACCATGGTAATATAAATCTATCACCGCATTGCAAGTTGACTCTAAATTGCTAACTTCAATTATATATGTTTCTTCATAAATACCAAAAAACCTAACCCAATCTTGATCATTTTTGTCGTGAAAATCATGCTTTTGTGGGTATTTATCATTAATATTGATGACAGTTGCTTTGTTCATAGTATCATCATCTTCATAAGAATCAACTTTTTCGATTTTTGAAGTAAACGGCCCTGAGAGCTTTCCTTCAATATCTTCTGCGTATATATTGATATTGTATCGGCCAGAAGAGTCAATATCAAGTTGAACCTCATATCTTAACATGTTAGGATTATAGGTTAAATCAACAGAATAAATAGTTTTGTCAGGTTGTATAATATTGGCCCATACTTTGCTGAGTTCCTTCAAGCCCACAACATTTTTTATCCATATTATAGCCGAATTCTTCTCTGTAATCTGTGAAGGGGAAATTTCGCTTATTTGTTCATTATTCGCCAGCCTTATTCCTAAGCCGATATAGTAATTTTTTGCTAAATATGAATCAGGCAAAAGGCTACCCATCCTTATTTTTTCGTTTCCTATTCCGTTTCCATTATCATCTATATGAGGTGTCTCAAAATCAATCTTATCAATAGACTGTAAAGTATTTCTAACTGTTACAAAAGAATCATTTACATTGTTTCCATCTAAAACAGCCTTCCAAAAAATATAAGAAAAGTTTATATTATCATTAGATTCAAAATTTAAATCTTGATTTTTTGCAGTGCTTGCTATTAAAATTCTTTCCTGTTGAGCTAAAAATGGAAAAAAATTAGCAGAATAGGACGCATCATATATTAATGAAATCTTGACTATTCTATTATTTAAGATTTCCTGTTGCAATTCATTAAGCCAATTTGCAAGATCCCTTACTAATAAATATTCATCTTGATTAATCATGAAGAATTCATTCTCACCTTCTCCTACGATATAGAGAATAATATCCTTTGTATTATTTTTTGCCCATGTTGTTATTGCGTATTTCAAATTACTGATTGAAGATAAGGCATCTATGTCTTTAGTAAAAGTCTCGTTACTCATAAAGTAAATATCATTGTCAGAATACCCTTGAAATTCTAAAGCCTCAAAAGCGAGCATAGAGTTTCTTTCTATTCTATCTTGAATTGATTTAGACTCCCCCCAACCACCGACAATAATAGCTCTTCTCCTATCAAGAGAGTTGATTGTCAGTATAGTAGCTTTTGGAATAGATATATTTCCATTTCTATCTTTTGCATAAACTGCAATTTTATAAACACCATTTGAATCAAAATTATTATAAGTTCCTATATATTCACCCTCGCCGGAGTGTATTAAATCAAAACTTGGTAAACTCAATAATGGTTTATTCGAATATTCAGACAAATCAAAATCAGGTGGAGTTACCACTGCCCAGACACGATAGATACTTTCCCCTGTAACCTTTGCAAAAATTGTGGCTGACGAGTTTTTAATTTCTTGTTCTTGTGACACACTTTCAATAACAGGAAAATCTTTATTAATTGAGACTTTATTTCCAATATATACATTATATGCTTCAGCTTCATCGTCAGGTTCATTTCCATAACCATTTCCATTAGCATCCAACAATGGTGTTTGAGGAATATATTTACATGCTTCTTTTGCATAGTTAAAAGCCTCATAAAGACTAAACCCATTGAATATATGACTCCAAAAAAGATTTGAAAAATAAATGGACTCCAAAAATTTTGAAGATTCATCTGATTGAGTACTAGTAATTACTATTCTTTGTTTATCAGGCGCACTTAATTCGTTTAAAAAACTGCCTGCATAACAGGCATCGTATATAAAGATTACCATACCTGGTATTACTTGCTGAATTTCATCAAGCCACTTATTTAAAGTAGAAGCTTTTAGTGTCAACGGATCTGGACTTCTTCTCATTTCAAATAATTCTTTATATCCATGACCAACCAGATATACAACAAGGCTATCTGCATCTTTTGCCCATTCCGTAATAGCATATTCTAAATTCTCATTTGATATTTCAGTAATGTCATCTGCTTGACCATTATTGTCAATGTCATGCTTTGTATTTGAACTGAGATAAAAAATCCTGTCTTTGCTAAATCCTTGATAATTCATGGCTCTGTATGCAAAATGGGCGGACTGTTCTGTTTCTTTCCAAATCTTGTTAGATTCATCAGAACCTCCACCTGCAACGATAATTGCTTTTGCATTAGAGCTTGTGAACTTCTGCTGGAATATTTGAATACGATGGTTATAACGATCACTTACATAAATCTTATCTCCATTATTAGATACACATATATCTCCTGGATAATATAGTTGCCCAGCATTTGAACCAAATTCACCAAATGTCGTAATATGCTCTCCTTCAGAAGAAAATTTTTGTATTTGAGCCTTAAAAAGTGGAAAAGGTAATCCTTCAACAACATATATAAAACCATTATTATCTGTTGTAATACTCTGAGGATATCGATATATAGGAGGAAGTGGGTATTCTTTCCATACTTCTTTAAAAAGTCCTTCGTGGGTAAATTTCAAAATTTGCAATAATCCGACTATATATAAAAAATTATTGTTATCAAAAGCCATTCCCGTAGGATAATCAATCTGATAATCTTGCGTACTTTTAATTTTTAGAATAAATTCTCCATTAGATGAAAACTTTTGAATACAACTTTCTTCTTGATTTGAAAAATTTATATCTGAGACGTATATATTATTATCCATATCTGTTATAATAGTTGAAGGGAATAAAAATTCTCCATTTCCAGTTCCTTTTTTACCCCATTGTTTTATAAAATTTTTATTAGAATCAAATTTTTGTACTCGATAGTTTCCTGTGTCGGTAACATAAATAGAATCATTACCATCTATCGCCAATCCCATACTTGTATCGGACCTATCATTTATCTCTATTTTAAACTGTCCTTCTCCATCTCCTTTCTCACCCCATTGATCTATAAACTCCAAATTCTGATTGAATCTTTGAATCCTATTGTTTTCTGCATCTGCAACATAAATAATTCCTTTACTATCCAATGCAATATCGTCCGGCTCATTAAAATGACCAGTCCTTATTCCTATCCCAGACCATATGTCAACAAAATCCCCATTAGTAGTAAATTTTTGAATCCTATGATATTCTCTGTCTGCTACATATATAAATCCTTTATTATCAACAGCTATTCCTGATGGTGAATAAAACTGTCCATTACCTTTACCTTTCGAGCCCCATGATTTAATAAACTGCCGATCAGAGTTAAATTTCACAATACTACAATTCCCTTGATCCACAACATAAATGAAACCCAAAGAATCAACAGCTATTCCTGCCGGGCTATTAAAGTTTTCATAACCAGAGCTTAAGGCATCTATTTTGTGTAAAATTTCTCCTTGTGATGAAAAAATGTAAACGCAATTATTTTCTTTATCAGTAGCATAAACAATCCCCGCATTGGCACATATATATTCAACAGATCTAAGCTCACTCTCACCAAACTTTAATATGTATTCACCATCATGGCTATACTTGTAAACACAATTATTTTCTGCTATATATACATGATTATTTAAATCTACAGCAACATCTTTTGGTGAGTTAAATTCATTTGTTTCTCCCTTCCAGATTTCTATGGAATTTCCATCCAAAGAAAATTTATGAACATCTGTTAAATTAATAAAGTAAATAAAGTTATAATTCTCTGAAAAAACTACATCCATGCCTGTAATTACGTAAAAATTTTCAAGTTGATTACTATTAACTACTTCCTTTTTATAGATTAATTGACCATTTGTAGTATATTTATACAATATACCCTTTAAAGAATCAGCAGAATAAACATATCCTCGGCTATCAACTGCCAAATCATAGGAAATCCAAGAATACCATGGCTGTTTTAAAGTAGGACACATGCGGTTAAAATCATAAAACTCCCCGGAAAAGGAACTATCATAAATAACAAGCACACAAGTTAAATTTAAAATCAGAAAGCAAAGTATACTTTTTATTGATCTCATTATAATCTCCTTTAATTATTTTCCGAATCTGTGGCGTAAACATTGGTTTGAAATTATTGATAATATTTCATTCAACCACTCTCTTTTTGGATGAAAGCAATTTAACCTTACGCACTAAATTACTATCATAGCCGCATAAACAAGGTGTGCGTTACTGATTCGGGTATTTATTTAGCATAAAATCTGAATATAAAATAAGGGATAAATAAATATTACTTTCATTTATATTTTGTTCAAAATTAAGTTCTGGATCCATATATGAATCACCAATATTGTTTCCAAAACGATATTGATAAGATATATCAAAAGAGAAATAAGCTATTTTACTAAAGCCAATGCCAATACTTAATCCATACACGTCATCGGGATTATTTTGAGATGGGATAGGATCATAAAAAATACCAGCTCTTATTGGGATTGCATATTTCATATCTTTGTTTACTATCAGTTTATACTCACCTCCAAGCCTAAGCTGATAAGTTGGTTTCATATTATTAGTATTATTTATTAAACGACCAGTTATAGGGTTGGTTTCTGTTCCATCTTGATTTGTATATACAAAATTATTCCAATAAGTTTTATATATTTCCGATGATAAGCGAAATTTCTTCGAAACTTTAAAGGCCACACCAAATCCAACGGACTCAGGCATCTTCATTTTTTCATTTCTGTGATCAACCTTTTTATTGTCTAAATAAATTTTATGCTCAATATCTGCTTCAAACTTCGTTTTATAAACCGCTCCAAATGATATATCATCATTATAATGCCATAATATACCCAAATTAACATTAAGACCTTTGAAAGAATATTCTTCGAATTGCCTATATGTAGATTTGAATGGATTATTATTTATAAAACCTTCTCTATAGTTTAAATAATCTTGAGTCCATTGATTATCATTCCAAAAATTTATAGTACCCCCAAAATAAATATTAGGAGTGACCTCTGTGCAATATGAAAGTCCAATGGCAGATAAACTACCCTCTTGATTGTAATGCCACTGGCTTTTATATGATAGATTATCTTTGTTTTTAACAAGATAGAATTCCCAATTTCTATTAAGATCGTATAAACGTTGATAAGTTAGCGCTACGACCATAATACGATTAAGATAAAATGGATATACAATGCTCATATAATTAAGCTCGGATTCTGATATGGTAAAATTACCCAAATTAGTATTTTCTTTTCTTCTCATAAAAGACCCAACAACAGATATTTCAAATTGCTCTAGGATAGAAAGTGCTCCTGGATTCCAAGAAGCTGCAGTAGCATCGTCAGAAGATGCTATAAAAGCACTCATACCAAGTGCTTTCGCACCTGAACCAACAGGGTTAAAAGAAGATGGAATTTCGACTGGCGTCACTGTTGTGTCACCAAAAGCACAGTTTATTCCTATAAAAAAAGTCATTATCAAAAAATATTTTAATAAATTCATGAAGTATAAAACCCTAATTTAAGTTATAAGTTATACAAATTTATAAGACTATTGTTTTTCAACTTGATCATTACCAAAAAATGTCAACAAGACATATCATATTTTTAACATAAAGAAAAAAATATGTCAATCAATTCCATGTAATATTTTATCAGTAACCCAAAAGCCTTAACTATACAAACTCACATATGCACAAATAAAAATGATTAGAATTATTCGGTTATATAAAATCAATTATATATATATACATAAGAGTGTTTTGAAACCAGATGTATCTAACCCAAATTTTTTCACAACAACGATGACCTTATATGTGTCAAAGCTGAACTGAATAGCAACAATGATGACCACTTTTTATTGGATTGAATGAAGTAAAAGCGAATAACGACCAAGCTCACAGGCGGCAAAAGCGAAAAAGGAATAACTTTTGAAACGATAACGTTATTTAACCAATAAATAGCCAATTGGTAAAAAAAGCCATTGCTTTTGACGTCCTGTGGAGC
>Ga0272440_1003332_pt1 | contig 12051 bp, 10 predicted proteins | sample SSMMMBAug17_FD_192440 | JGI IMG/M metagenome (GOLD analysis project Ga0272440, IMG submission 192440) | Marine sediment archaeal communities from Little Sippewissett salt marsh, Falmouth, MA, United States - SSM-MMB-Aug17 | ecosystem: Environmental > Aquatic > Marine > Wetlands > Sediment ... | reverse complement strand
GAGGGCGCTTTAGCGTCCTTTTTCCATTCAGCGTTGGGCTTTAGCCCTACGCTGTTCTTGGATTTGCCGAAATAAATCATTTTCAATGTTTCTCTCTAAAAAGTCCGACTTTTTGGGAATGCGCCCATCTTATTCATCTTCTTCAGCGTAATCCTGGTTCAAAAAAGAATAGCATTTACTCTTTCTGAAATGAGGAACTTAATATCCGAGATTTCATTATAATTTTATACGAAAGATTTGAAGGGAGCATTCCCAAAAAAAACGAATTTTGGTTGGCAGGAATACGATTTCACTTTGGGAATGCCCCATTTCAGGTAAGAAATCAGGCAGTTAATTATTGAAAAATTTCTACAAACGTTTTACAAAAATCCAATATTCTCCTCGCATCATTCCTTTTTTCATATGAATTTTAACGCGTGTCGGTGCCATCTGATAATCAAACTCATAATCAAACATAACATTAAGATTGTTATTTTTAATACCATCATCAAATTTTCCTCTAAATTCTGGCGTGTTCGTACAGGGGGCAATATCGGAAAAAAAGTTTTTGCCTTTCATTGCTTTTGGATCTCGACCAACAATATCACCTTCAGCGGCATTATAGCTGATAACACGACCACCAGCATCCAATTTGACAACACCAAATGCGAGTTGATCCAGATCCTCATCCTTCAAATCAGTGAGTGTGTTTTCGATATCTGAGCTACCAAATGACACATGATTCAGTGATGCCATTACTGAATCAGTACCTGATAAAGAAGTTTTATTATCCGACTGATCAGAAATTGAAACACTTGATGATTTTCGACTTATTTGTTGTACTTCAGAAATAATCCCCTTCATTTCCTGTATGGATTCACGAGATGTTCGCGCTATATCGCTTGAACTTCTTGTCATATCTGCCAGATGCATTGTCAATTCAGTAGCTGTATTGGCCACTTCATCGGTGGAGACTGCAATTTTTCTTACCAATTCTGATGATTCTTTGGCTTTTTCAGCAACAGATCGGCTTTCTTGCTCGGTTTCTCCAATAACTGAAACAATTTCTTCTGACATACGTGTTTGCTCCTCAACTGATTCAGTAATTGTATTGTTGATGGCATCAATTTCATTAATAATAGAAATAATTTTCTTGATCGAATCCACAGTTTTTTCAACGCTGTTTTGAATGTTGTTTACTTGATCTGAAATTTTATCTGATGAATCAGCTGATTGTCGCGCAAGCTCTTTAACTTCACCTGCAACTATTGCAAAACCTTTACCAGCATCTCCAGCCCGGGCAGCTTCAATTGTTGCATTTAATGATAATAGATTTGTTTGATCAGCAATTTCCTTAATTATTGCAACGACATCACCAATTTGTTTTGATGTTTCAACCAGGGCTTCCATTTTATTATTAATTTCTTTTGCCTGTTCATTGGCATCCTTTGAAATTGAACTGGCTTTTTCAGTATTTTGAACCACACGTGATAGCGATATATTCATTTGCTCAACAGAATCGGCAATCCTTTCAACTTTTGATGACATCTCAACACCGGATTGGGCCATATCTTCAGCATTATCCGATGTCTTTTGCGCATTTGAAACCAACTCTTTAAAGACCGATGAAATCTCGTGCGCCATCCCGCCAAGACTTGTAATAAGGTTGTTCAGGTCTGATGACATTGATGACACATTTTGAACCTTTTGGGATACATTGTCTGTTTTATCCAGCGCTTTGTCTGCGCGATCATAGTAATATTGCAACCTGTCATATGGATTGTCCGAGGTAATAAGTATTTTCTTGCTGATCATTACATACGTAAGTATGCATAAAAAAAATACTGATAAAAGTTCCAGATACACAAACAATTTTGTCTGAGACATCACAGATATAATTTCGGAAAAATCTATATCTGATGAAACCAATTGCTCTACAAGGCCATTTACCTCAGACACATTGCCAAGTAATAAAAATAGTATTGCAAATTGTATAACAATCAATATGCAACACCCAACAAGTAATTGATTAATTTTTTTCATATTCCCCTCTTTTAAATTTGTAAAAAAAATTACGATGACTAAAAATGATGATAACAAAGAACTCACGTTATTTCAAGGCATTTTTATAACTTGGAAATCTTTTAATTTACCCATTTCATTTTTAGGCAACTCATGTCCAAATAATATTGCTGCAGGTCGCTCAACAGATGATAATGTATTCCTGATCCATTTTTTGATTTCAGTTTGTATTTCGTCGGATATATGCCTGTCTTTGGTAACAATAAATACTTTCAACCGGTTCCCTTCATCAGGAGTCATCATGCGAACAGCACATGTTTCTATTTCTGGATGTTCATTGATTTTCTTCTCAACATGTTCGGGGTGAACATTTATCCCTGCTATTTGTACACAACCATCTTTTCTTTTGATCGGATAAAAACGTCTATTATCAATCCATTGAAGATTATCGACAGTATCAATAATACATTGTTCCCCTGTTGGTATTTTTTTTTCCAATATATCTTTGTCTTTATTATACATTAGAAATGGAAGCAAACGATAGGGCGAATGTGGTGACTGCCGATACCCGATACCCGATGTTTCACTTGAACCAAAAATTTCAGTTATGGGTTGAATGCCTTTTTTCCGAAGAGATTTAATAATATCAGGCGAACATGGTGCAGTTGATGTTAGCCCCTGAATATCGGATACCTTTATCTGGTAACTTGAGGACAGTGAATCATTTAAATATTGCCATTGGATAGGAATGGATACAATTAAATCATAGGGTTCAAGTGATGATATAATTTCAGCAATTGATTTAAATCGAAAATCCATGACAGGAATAGTTAACATTCGGGGTAAAATAACTGTAAACAAAAAGCCATAAATGTGATGGCATGGTACAAATGAAACAATGCGTGTGGTCTTTTGAAACAAGTTTGAAAAAAAGCGGACTTCCTGAAGCAGTTCATCCCATTGATGACTGATGTCTTTTTCAATGCCAGTACTGCCTGATGTTTTAAATGTGATGGCATCATGCTTTTTACACAATGATTTCATGACAATTTCAGTCCATTGCCCAATCTGTGTTTTTCGTAACAAAAATTCCTCCACACCTGTTTCATACAGGTGAAACATCTGATTGACATATGTCGCCAATGCAATTAATTCTATAGAATCAACATCAAAGCCATCTTTTGTAATTTTCGACAGATGTGTCCACTCGGATACAGGGGGGAGATCGTTAATATTTCCCCTTATTTTTTTCAGCACTGATGCGATTATATCGCAAACAATCCTGAATACATCTTTGTCATTAAGTCTAATATCAGTGTACATGTTTTGATGCCTTCCTTATGGAAAGCTCTGAAAATAAATTGCTCATTTTTCTTGATCGTCCCAAAAAATAAGGTCGTGTAGAGACGTAGCATGCTACGTCTCTACATCACATTTACCTCAAAACGAACAATATCAATAATGAGTATGTTATTTTCAGAGCATTACTTTCCAATGCATTCCCAAGAGATTTTTGAAATTGATCAGGTGTTGCATGAGATTATTTCTGTCTTATTTACAGAAAGCATATTATTTTTGTTTAAGAGCTCAAAGGAGGATATATTTATTGGTAATTTTTGTTTTGTTTTTTTTGTCATATAGAGACATAGCATGCTACGTCTCTATATGACCTAATTTATTTGTACGAATAAGAAAAAATTGGCATGTACTTTTCAGAGGTAATTTTTCGAATATAAAAGCAGGATTACAATGCTAATGATGTTCTTCTTCATTTTTCATTGTATCAATAACAGTCTTGGCAATACACCATGTCATGCCAGCACCAATAATGCTCAAGGCGTACCATAGTCCGCCCATAAAAACCATATGCGACATATCCCATGCCCATTCAAAATTAAATGGAAACATTATTTTATCCTTTCATTTACAACACATTTGATTCGTGTTGTATTAAATTATTGATTACGCAATTGCAGGTTGTAATTCTCCAGATTCAGAATGTGTATTTTCCGATTCAATGGGCGCATATCCATCAATGGGGTTCAATTCACGTTCTTGTGGAAAAACAGGCAAATATCTGTATGATATGGCAATCAGTATGGCGCCATAAGCAACTGGTAATATGGTTGTTGCAATTTCTTGCCAGCTTGGAATATACAGTTGCCATTGTTCAAATGGTAATACAGGTACAGCCATCACCTGACATACCATTGCCCAACGATTGGTACATACACCAATACAGCCCAAGACAATAGCCAATGTCAACAATGCTGAATTCTGTCGCATACCTTTATTGGTCAATATAATTGCAGGCACGATTCCACCAAGAAAGAGTTCAAGAAAGACGATCCACTGCCCATAAAAAGCATTGTTGGAATAAAAATCTGTGAAATGAAACCCGGCACGCGGTGCCAATACTGATCCCCAATACCATGTATCAATTAATTTGGCGACCATGTAAGTCAGGATCATCCAACCTGAAATTTTTGCCAATAAATCAATTACATTGTCTTTGACAAGCTTTTTGCCAGTGATTTTTTCAATGAGTTTGGTAAGGGTCAATGTGAAGCAAGGTCCATATGCTGCCGCAGACCAGGTAAACAAAAAGAATGTCCATGGCCAGATAAACAAGCCTTCCCGATATGCAAAAGGTCGTCCATACAAAACGCCTGCAACACCTCCCAATGATCCTTGATGAAAAAATGACAAAAATGCACCAGTTGCTGCAAAAATACCCATAATTTCATGCATATTATGAGACAGATTGTGAAAGAATGGAATTTTATCTATTTGACGATTTTCCAATACCAATGGGATATATTCAATGGTCAATACTGCAAAATAGCATGACAGACAAAATGCAACTTCAGTAAGCATGGAATGAACATTGGCATGCCAAAAAATAAACCATCCGCGCAGTGGTTGCCCAATATCAATAGCCAGAATCAGCAATGCGGAGCTGTAACAGATAAATCCAATCAATACTGCGTAATTGATAATATTTTTAAGTTCATCCTTTCCCACAACATACTTGAGAAACCCGCTGAAAAAGGCACCGCCACCCAATGCAATGACTGCCAGATCTGCCCAAATCCAGAGGGCAAATCCATAATAATCGTTCATGTTGGTTTGGTTGAGTGCTTTGAACCAACACAAAAACATGGCGTAAACGCCCCACAATGCAATAAGGCCTGCAATACCAATAAAAAGGGCAAATTGCCAAAAGGGACATCGTTTAACCCCTTTTGGGATAAGTGCAGAATCCATGTATTACTCCTTTCTTTTAGATATTAATGATGCGCTGCCGCAGTTTGTGACGTTTCATCTGGAAGATAATTATCCAATGATTTTCGAACCCATTCACGTGTTGTCAGATAATATACTTTGGGATTTGTTTTCAGTCGTTCCAACAATCTGAAAGCATATTTACTTTGTCTGAGTTTATACACCGCATGGGTTGGATCTTCAAGATCGCCAAAGGTTATGGCCCCAGCCGGGCAGGCCTCTGTACATGATGTTTGATATTCATCTTCTTTGAGAGAGTCTCTCCCTTCAGTAAACGCCTTGTTTTTAGCCAGTTGATAGCGGTGAAAACAAAAACTGCATTTTTCAACAACGCCGCGCATACGCGGGGAAACATCTGGACTTAAACTCCGCTCCATGCCCTCAGGCCAGATCGGATCCCACCAGTTAAAATATCGCGCATGATAGGGGCAGGCTGCCATGCAATATCGACATCCAAAACATCGGGTATATATCTGACTGACAATACCTGTTTCATGGCTGTAGTCTGTAGCAACAGCCGGACAAACCGAAACACATGGGGAATGGCCATCATCGTGCATTCCACCACATTGCATACATGGACGAGGCACATAACAAATATCAGCGTCTGGAAATGACTTTCCATTGTTTATTTTGTAAACGCGCATCCATGTAATGCTCTTTGTTTTATCGGTTTCATCTTTACGAAAAGGGACATTATTTTCAGCCATGCAGGCCACCATACAAGATCCGCATCCTGTGCATTTATCCAGATCGATGACCATGCCGTATTTGTTCATTTTTTGATGAGTGCTTGATTGTTTCATTTAAACCTCATTATAAAAGCGTCACTTATGCCTTTGAAATACTTGCTCTGATGCCCCAGGCAACATTCTGACCTGACACCGAATCTTCAACCGGCTTGATCAGAGACATATAGTTGACCCCTTTTCCAGAAAGATAATCATCATAGGCTGTATGCCCCAGACCTCTGGGGATCGCCACTACATTTTCCATGATGCCATCATGGACATTCACCCGAACACGTGCACTGCCCTGTGGTGTACTCAAACTGGCAACATCATTATGTTTCAAACCCATTAATTTTGCTGTTCTAGAATTGATTTCAACCAAAATATCATTGCCCTTCAGCACAGTATCTTCCAATGTTTTCATCATAAAAGGCGGGGTGGGGGAACCATCAGCAACCAGACGAATAGAATCGCATGGCACCAAGACTAAAGGATATTTTTTCATATCCCCATCAATGGCAACAGGTTCGAAAGTCAGTTTTTGTTTACTGTTTGACAAAAATTCAATTTTTCTGGATGCAGTTGAAAATCGTCTCACAGGCTTGTAAGCCGAATCTTCAACAAACCCAATCTTATCCAGGGTATGCCAATGCTGTCCCAAACGTTGTTTCAGGCAGGTATCATAATCGGACCAGGGAAAATCATTGGCAATCGCACCGCCCATTTTTTTTGCCAATCCAATGATGACATCGCCAGAGTGGCGTGTATTATATATGGGTTTGACTACCGGTTTTTGTAAACTAACTATGGGTTTTTGAATTCCAGGAGGTGTCATTGTTTCACATATTTTTTCCAGATAGAAATGATCCGGTAATATGATATCAGACAACATGGCTGTTTCATCCATAAATGATGAAAAGCTGATAATCATAGGAATTTTTGTAAATGCATTTTTTACAGTGGTTTGATCAGATAATTGATATACTGGGTTTGCACCATAAACCATTAAACATGATACAGTTGCTTTGGATTGACATATTGCATCCATGAGCCGATGGGGACGATTGGAAGTAGTTTTTGTATCAGGATCAAAAGGCTTTTTGTTCAAGCCCTCAATGGCAATGCCATCAAGTTCAGCAGGTTTCCAGTCCTGAAGAGAGATTTCGGGTTTAGCCCAGACCCCGCCTTTTTCATTTATATTACCAACCAATGCGTTCAAGGCATGAATTGCCATAAATTCCTGAACACTCCCTGCACTTTCAAGATTGCCGCGTCCAAACAGGGCAACCGGACGTTTTGCCTGTGCAAAATCTTTTGCTAAAAATCGAATGATTTCTGAATCCAAACCTGTTATTGAAGCTGCTTTTGCTGGCGTAAATGATTTATCCACCATTTCCTTGAATGCATCCAGCCCTTGAATATACGTTCTGGCAAAATCATGATTATAGCGATGTTCCTGAATCATAAATTGAGCCATTGCCAGTGCAAGTACTGCCTCTGTTCCAGGTTTGACTGCAAACCAGGAATCTGCTTTTGCTGCGGTGTTTGACAGACGCGAATCAATGTGAACCAATCTTGCAGAAGATTGCTTTAATGCAGATTTTCGCTCTCCATGCGCCCAAAACATTTTTCCAGGTGCGCCCCATCCATCAATAAGGGCTGAACCAAAACTTAAAATATAGTCTGCATTTTCTAAATCATATGCAATGGATGCATCATCTCCCTGCATACGTTTCAAACCTTCTTTAGAAATATCCTGGGCTGATGGCATTTGAAAAACGTTTGGCGAGCCAAAAGCCTGACAGAAACGTTTGAATAAATCTGTGCAGCTATTTAAATTATTTCCCAAAATACAGGCCAGTTCATGTGATTTTTTGTCATCCCGAATTTGTTGAAGAGATTTTTGAAGGGTTGTCAGTGCCTCATTCCATGATATGGGTTTGAATCTATTTTCACCACGTTCACCCAATCGTTTTAAGGGTGTTTGAATCCGCGTTGGGCCATAAAGTAACTGAAGGCCAGACAGACCAAGCATACAGATACCGCCTTTATTCACAGGATAATCATCCCTGCCCTCAATCTTGATTGCCCGATCACCGGATTTTCGCACAGTAATGCCGCACCCACCAGGACAGAGTGTACAAACAGAATTGACATAGGTTATTTTCCCAACCTGTGGCACGGGTGTCCAGGGCCAGTTTTGTGTCCAGATAGATGAATCGTCGATCAATTTCCAGGGAAGTGGTGTGATAGCTGTTCCAGCGGCGGCGCCCAAACCCAGTGATAAAAAAGCTCTACGATCTATTTTCATCGTTTTTTCCTCTTTTATTAAGTTCAATCCCTGATTTATCAAGTTTGAAAAAAATCAAGGTTGAATGTAATTACATCTCGATTGAAAAATATCGAACAGTTTAGGAATAATTGCGTTATTATTTATGGCATACAAAGCAGGCATCTTTTTTGCCAGCCATTTCTGCATGACACTGTGCACAATCATCCATTTTCATACTATCCCAGGAATTCTTTTTAATTCCAGCGATATTTTTTCCCCAGATATCTCGGCTGACTTTTGTGATTCGATTTTCTTCATAAACACGTGAATGTGTAGATTGGCCAATGGGGCCATGGCATACCTTGCATTCAAGTTCAACCTTTTTTACATGCGCGGCATGCGAAAAAAATACACAATCGGGTTGTCTGGAATACACCAGCCAGGGGATTTCACGATTTTTCCTGACATATTCTTGAACCAGCTTGATTTCTTCCTTGCTTTCTCCCTGGACATCCTCATGGCATTCCCGACAATTGGCAAGTTTGGGAATCCCTGAAAAACTGCCATCTTCACGAAAAAAATGACAACTCTGACACCCATTAGAAACCACATCCAGATGCACCCGATGGTTATAGTCAATGGGCTGATGCTTTTTTGAATAGAGAAGCTCCGGAAAAACAATCCACCCAAAGATCATGCTTGCCGCAACGCCCACCAGGAAAAAAACTGTGATCATCCCCGGCCCTGAGCCTGTGCAAGGCTTGTGCGATTCATTATTCGCATTTTGATCATTTGTCGTCATCCGCATCCTCTTTAATTGTTTTTACAATTGTCTAATAAAATTGACAATTGTTGTGTTGAGTTTGTGCATGATAGTGATTATCACGCAAAAATAAATACAAAAATATGATTAATCAAAAGGCTATACATAGAAATAAGAGACTTGTCAAGGAAAAATCAATAATTGTCAATGTTCAAGTATTTTATAGGCAGGCTGCCGAAGTTTATTTTTCAGGCACTCATACACTTTTAGACTTATTGCTATTAGTCTTGAGTGTTTTTATTGTTGCTTAAATTGAAAGTTTACATTATTTATGGTACATAAGCTTAGGGGAATATCAATTGTACATACGCCCATAAGCTTTTTTCGTCCCTTATGGAGACGAAGTGCGAGCTTTGCAAGGCGGACAAGCATTTTTCATTAACCTGACAAAACAAATTATTCAATTCAAAACAAAGCGTGCCAAGCTTTTGAAAATTATCTATCAACGAAACCAATAATTGTAGGAGATACAATCAATGAATGAAAGTGAAACAAACATGCAGCATATTCCTGAAGCGGGTATAATTGTAAGTAAACTGACATCCAATACGAATTACTTTGAATCCCGTTTTGATATTTTGCAAAATAATTATCAGGAAGTTCGAAGAAGTCAGGATTCTTTTAAGGAGCAATTACGTGATTTAAAAATTGACATGGATCGAAGATTTAATGAAACGCATAGTAATATGATTGAACGATTCACCATTGTTAATAGCCGTATTGATGATACACGCAGTGATATGCTAGAACGATTTGCCATTGTTGATAGGCGTATTGATGATACACGCAGTGATATGCTTGAACGATTTAAGCAAGTAGATAAGCGATTTGAACAAGTAGATAAGCGATTTGAACAAGTAGATAAGCGATTTGAACAAGTAGATAAACGCTTTGAACAAGTAGATAAACGCTTTGAACAAGTAGATAAACGTTTTGAACAAATTGATCTTCGTCTTTCACAGATAATTCTATCCATAGATAAATTGGGAGATAAAATTGATCAAAAAGATGACAGGCAGAGAAGATTTACATTAAAAATGTTCAGCATTGCAATATCTGTTACAGGATTAAGCATAATGGGCGTATTGTTTAAAATATTAAATATTGTTTAATCCACTAAGCCTAACCATTTGATTTTAATTTTAAATTAAACTATTGTATTATACTCCAAGGGATGAAACAAATCAACTTCATCCCACTGCGCTGGGATTGCTTTTATTCTCTTCCAGGCATGATCAATGGATAACAGGTGCATATGTTCGATCCAGGGTTCACAAATACGCATTTTTCTTTTTCCAGACAGTATTGAAATTTCTAATCCAGATAGATTGCATAATTCTTTAACTCCTGATGCACTATTTTCTGGATGTCAGCCAGTACGACGAAATCAAATGCTGGCTGGATTTTTACGTGTCCAGTATTATTATTTTGGAACGATATTATTTTTTCATAGCAAATCCTGAGATAATGTTAAAAGGATGATAGTGAGGAAATATTTTTTAAAAGAACGAATCGGAAACCCTGAATTATTCACAGGAAGAACAAAAGAGTTAACGTCACTATTAAAATGGGTTGATGGAATAAAAGGAGAATCTTCTAAAAGCACCGCCCTACTCTCTCGTAGAAAAACCGGAAAAACAGCAATCGTAGAACGTCTTTATAATATTGTTTTTTATAATAATGATAATGTTGTTCCATTTTATTTTGAAATTGAAGAAAAGGATCAATGGCTGGGAACGTTTAGCGTAGATTTCTTTCTGTCCTTTATTTACCAGTATATTGCTTTTAAATCAAGAAAACCTGAATATATTTCGCAACCGGTCAAAACATTTCATCATGCGATAAATATCGCTGAAAATGAAAAATTTAATTATATAACTGACATTATAAAATCTGTACAAGAGTTAAGTAAAAATGAAGAAACTGACTCGCTTTGGGGGACAGTAATCAATTGTCCCAGATTAATCGCTGAGTATTATGATGAACGTATTCTTCAGATGATAGATGAATTTCAATATATTAATCGACATATATTTCATGACAAAGAAAAAACGCGAGTGATCAATAATCTTGCAGGCAGCTATCACAGGACATGTGAATATAAAAATGCACCTCTTCTCATTTCTGGAAGCTGGATTGGCTGGTTAATGGATGATATCAACAAGATGCTTTATGGCAGGTTCATGTATTTTTTTCTGGAAAAAATGCCAAAAAATGAACTGATTGAAATGGTCTTTAAGTATTCATATGACAGAAATATTCCTGTATCTGAAAAAACCGCATATATTATCGCCGCAGTATCTGAAGGTAACCCGCATTATATAGCGGCAATAATTGATTCTTTTTATGAAAAAAAAAATCTGCTTACTGAAGATGGGGTAAAAAGAACGCTTGAATATGAAATCACAAAAGGTGTCATTAATACTGCCTGGATGGAATACATTGATGCTGCCTTTCCGAGAATTAATGATGTTTTTGCAAAAAAAATTGTCCTATATTTATCAAAAAATAGAAAAAGAAAGATAGGAAGGACTGAATTAAAAGAAAACCTGGGCATCCAACTGTCTGATCCTGAATTGGAAAAAAAACTGAGAGCGCTTTACAAAGCCGATATCATTGACAGTGAAGGCGGCATGTACATGGGGGTTCAGGATAATGTATTTGATAAAGTTTTTAGAGGTCTTTATTCAGATGATATTGACAAATTTATCAAACAGGAAGCGCCCAATGAATACAAAGAATTATTTGATCATTTAAGTGAAAAATACAAAAAACTATCCGGAGATTTTGGACGTCTGAAAGGCGCATGGGCTAAATTTATGTTTGCCAATCATTTACGATCAAAAGCACATAAGAATAACAGAAAATATAAATCCATGATAAACAACCTGCCAGACGATTTTGAATTTGTTGAATATAAAAGGGTTTGGTCCTATAAT
>Ga0272440_1003331_pt1 | contig 12051 bp, 11 predicted proteins | sample SSMMMBAug17_FD_192440 | JGI IMG/M metagenome (GOLD analysis project Ga0272440, IMG submission 192440) | Marine sediment archaeal communities from Little Sippewissett salt marsh, Falmouth, MA, United States - SSM-MMB-Aug17 | ecosystem: Environmental > Aquatic > Marine > Wetlands > Sediment ... | reverse complement strand
GTGTAGGGGCGAACCTTGTGTTCGCCCATCGTACATAGGAACGAAAGCGTTATTAGTTCGAGGGCGAACATAAGGTTCGCCCCTACATCGGGCTGGCACATAAGTAAATGGGGAACTTATTTTTCAAACATTCCTAACATATGTTTGATACCGGTTTTTGTTCGAGGCGAACATAAGATTCGACCAACCAGACGAATAACAAAATATTTACTACGATCTACCCGAAAATATATGATCGCTTACTTATCAGAGTATTTCTAAACAAGGAACACTCATATTAAAAGGAGAATACCAATGGCTGAAAAACAACAGAATGAAGCCAGCGCATGCAGTGCGAACGCACAAAACATGGCGCAAAAGTTACAGGACCAAACAATAGAGAGCACACTCAACAAAATAAAAAATAAACTACTGGTGATGAGTGGCAAAGGCGGCGTTGGCAAAAGCAGCATAGCTGCCAATATTGCAGTCGGATTGTCCAATCGTGATTTTAAAGTTGGACTTATGGATGTTGATTTGCATGGACCAAGTATTCATGGTATTATGGGAATTGATGGGTTACTTGAAATCACCAGTGAAAAACTGGTCATTCCAAAGGAATTCAATAATAACTTGAAAGTTGTATCCATGCAGTCCCTCATGCAAGAGGCAGATCAAGCGGTGATTTGGCGCGGCCCCTTAAAGAATGGTGTCATTCGACAATTTATTGCTGACATGCAATGGGGAGAACTGGACTACCTGATTATTGATTCCCCGCCTGGTACCGGCGACGAACCTTTGAGCGTGGCACAAACTATCCCCGATGCCCGTGCAGTTGTTGTGACAACGCCTCAGGATGTTGCGTTGGCTGATGTTCGTAAATCTATCAATTTTTGTAAAAAAATGGAGATGGATATTGTCGGTGTTGTTGAAAATATGGGGCCTTTTCAATGTCCACATTGTGGAAAAGAAATCCCGCTATTTAAAAAAGGCGGTGGGCAGGCAACCGCTGAGAAAGCGCAGATTCCATTTTTAGGTACTGTTCCATTTGATCCTCAGGTCGTTCATGCATGCGATGATGGCAAACCGATTATGAGTCAATCTTTGGATAATGACTATACCCGCGCAATGAATGCTGTAATTGAGAAGATTCTTGGATAACCCACTCCCCTCATCAGGCAGCCATTAGTTAAATGCGAATGGCTGCCTTTGTCTTGATTCATGCGAAAACGTTTTATTCGTTTTTTTTGGGGAATACATGCCATGAAATACATAAATAGAAGATTCCTGTTTGATCAACGAGATCATGAATTATTAAAAATTGTTAACAACATTCAAAGCGATGATACCCCCCGGGACTATTTCAAGCGACAATTTTATCCTTATTTCCATCCACGCGGTATTCAAGAAATGGCAGAATCTCGCGGTATACGCATTGCCTATGCTGTTATTTACCTGTTGAACTCACTTGAAGTGGGCGCAATGAATGAACGTCTGAACGCATTGCGGCTCCTTCGTGATTCTGTTTTGAATGCTTCGGAAAGTCCATTACAATTAAACACTGCTCGGGTGCTTATTCAGATAATGAAAGAACTGGTTCGCGCTAAAGGCAATTATGTCTATCAATTTGAGCTGGCCCATAATTTTCGGATGGCAACATCAGGAAAACCCAGAGTAATCAGAAAACTATTGCAACAATACCATTTATTGGAAATGCCAGAAAACTCGAATCAAATATCCTTTGATGATCATGTGCATGATGCAAACACAAAAGGCCGAAAAACATCATCTCATTTAATTATGGATGCCTGGGTGAAAGGAATTTTAAGACTTCGGGTGATTTACAACAATTATGTCGAAGCGCGCTTTGTTACTGAGCTTCTTGAAGCGGCCCGAATTATGGGAATTACTGTACGTATTGGCATTGAGTTTTCAGGAAAATTTCGCGATAAATATGCAAATTTTGTTTGGGTGCCGCGCGACTTTATTGATGCCCAGGCATTTTTGTGTTTTCTGGCTGATACAAGAACTTCAACAATGATGAAAAAAGGAAGAGCGGTTTCTGATTTTCAAAAAGCATGTATTTTGGAATTGTTAAACGAATTTAACAACAATCATAGAAAAAAAATTAATCACACCTATGGCATTCAATTAGATCCCATTTCGCAATCTGAATTTTTGGAATTCGTTGGTATAGGACAGGCGTCCCGATTTCATCTGGCCATACTGATTGAAAAAAAAATCTATGAATTGCTCCAAACCAATCAATTAGAACAAAATCAAGATTTGCTTGAACAATTAAGTGCAGAAAACCTGTTAAAACAATATATGGCATCGGAAAAAAATCCAGATATCATTCATCCGGAATGTTCAAAGTCCCAAACGCATTGCCCCGAATTATTGACATTATCAACTCAAGAAATAATTTCACAACTGATTCAGTTGAATTCCGCCTATCGAATTACATTGAGTCTTAAAGAATTGACACCAGAGGATGTTTTGGAAATATTATACGACTGCGAAGGCACAATTACCCGACTGGAGATTTTTAATTACATTGATTTCAACATGGAATATATTCATGACATTGTCACCCTTCAAACTGCGCTTGATGATGGCAATGTGATTGCTCTGAAACGCATGATTCGAAAAATGATTGAAAGACAGACAAATGAAGACAGAGTAAAAAAATTAACTATAATTCTTCATGATATCAGTTCATTAAAAAATATGTATCAACACACCCCCTTGAAAGCACGTATTGGAAGTGATTCCATTGGGAGGTCCAGGCAAATTAAAGGAATGGGCTTTGCGATAATCAAAACGCTTCCCAGAAGAACACAGCGCATCATTCGTAAGAAAAAAAATGTGTTAAGAACAATTATTCCGATTCAAATGGAGGCTTACAAGCGGACCACATTTATGCCATATCGGAGTCAGCGGCCTTTTTTTAATTGGCTTTTTAAAATTATTCCAAAAAAGCAAAAAGTGAATGATTGGGTCGTTCGTGAAATTCCCACTCTTTCAAGTAATGGAAATATTGTCACATTGGGTGGAATGCGTTCAGCCAATTTATTTGAAAAAAAAAAAGAGACCTCTCTAGAAGACAGGCTTACACCAAAACATTCCTGGCGCTATCTAAACACAAACATAAAAAATGGATTAAAAGTTCTGATTGGATTTATCCCTGCTTTCTTGACCTTTGCCCTCACAAATGATTGGTGGGTCCTTGCCTATTTGGGGGCATTCATTTGGTTCGGGATTACTGGAATCAGAAACATTATTCAATCAGTCCTGGGAGGTGGCGGTTTTAAACGTTCGCCTTTGCTGCGATGGAATGATTATGTTAGTTGGGAACGTCTGACAGATTCACTCCTGTACACTGGTTTTTCAGTGCCGCTTCTGGATTTTTTTGTAAAAACATTATTGCTTCAAAATGCGTTAGACATAACCACTGCCAATAATCCCTGTGCGTTGTATTCTATAATGGCATTGGCCAATGGATTGTATTTATCCGGTCACAATGCATTTCGAGGATTACCAAAAGGGGCGATTCTCGGAAATTTTTTTCGAAGTATTTTATCTATTCCACTGGCAATTGTTTACAGTATGATTGCAGAGGCGAGTTTTGGAATGATTGGGTTCAACAATGTTGAAGAGATTCTCCAAAAATCTGCTGCTATTATATCAAAAGCGGCCTCAGATACAATTGCTGGCATTATTGAAGGGACAGCAGATCGGTATCATAATATTAAAATGCGGTTAAACGATTATAAGGATCGTTTGAGTCAATTATTTGATATATATTCACGTCTTGAAATGATGTTTCCCGACAAAAAACCACTGGAATTATTAAATGCGCCAGAAGATATTCGCTATTCTCGCAATGCCGAGGCCCTTGATCTTGGAAAAATTATTGTCATCATTGCTTTGGATATGCTCTATTTCTGGATGTTTCAACCGCGTGCAAGAAGTGCTGTACGTCAAATTTTACACGCTTTGTCAGAAGAAGAGCGGACCATTTTTTTTCAATCTCAGAAAGTCTTGTACCGGGAAAAAGAAATCAGTTTATTATTGGTTAATGGTTTTTTGGGAGAAAAATTTGCCAAAGCACTGTCATTTTATCTGGGGCGATACAAAGAATATATTGATATGTTGTACATTACCATGCTGAAAAGAGGATAATTTGCACCTGAAGAAAAAGGAATCCAATCGGTTTTATCGAAATCATATCCGGGAAACATCACTACAATGTTTTCAAGTAATGGTCGGTGAAACAGATTTATATATTTATGCCAATCAGAACTTAAAAAATGAAGCCTATGAACGTGTAATCCATTTGCGAAATCAACTGGAGGCGTTCATCTGTCAATATCCAACTTTTGCGACAACATTAACCCCCTGGATAAACACCCAGCCCGCACCTGAAATTGTCCGCCGAATGATCCATGCAAGCCAACACGCAGGTGTTGGTCCTATGGCATCGGTAGCAGGTGTTATTGCAGAAATGGTTGGGACTGATTTACTTAAATTCAGCGATGAAATTATTGTGGAAAATGGTGGAGATTTATTTATTCATAAAAATCAACCTTTTAACATAGGAATTTACGCTGGAGATTCACCCTTTAGCAATCGTTTGGGGATTCACGTTGATGCCGTCGGATCATCCTTATCAATATGTACCTCGTCATCTGTTATCGGGCATTCGTTAAGCTCCGGGCAGGCGGATGCGGTTACAATTCGTTCTCGTTCTGCTGCACTTGCAGATGCTGTTGCAACAGCATCTGCAAATCGTGTAAAAACTGAGGATGATATTTCAAATGCAATTCATTTTGCAAAAAATATTGATGGTATTGATGGAATTCTTATCTTAATGGGTAAAACGATGGGGGCGTGGGGGGATTTGGAAATTATTCCCATGAACAGCGGACTGCAATGATTTCAGGGACGAACATCCGATTCACTCTTTACACACAATCGGAATCAAACCTTTTAATTAAAAAAACATAAAAAAATCTTGAGTAAAACAAACAAGTGTGTAATATTAATTATAGTAATACGCAAATATTAACTATTTAACGAGATTAAAAAATGCTAGAAAAAAAGAAAGACCTCACCAAAATATTAATTGTTGATGATACACCGGTCATGCTTACTGTTCTTAAAAAATTTCTCGAAATGGAAGGTTATTGCATTTATCAGGCAACAAACGGCCCTGATGCCAGAGAACTTGCAGAAAAGGAACAACCCGACTTGATTCTTTTAGATATTATGATGCCTGGTGAAAGTGGACTCGAAACCTGTGAAAAGCTTAAGAAGAATCCCAAAACACTTGATATCCCAATTATTTTCATTTCAGCGGTTACAGATATTGACAGCAAGGTAAAAGGCTTTGAATTTGGTGCTGTAGATTATATTACAAAACCTTTTGAAAAGCAGGAAGTACTGGCGCGGGTGCGTATTCATCTTAAGTTACGTTATGCAAATGAAGCCATCATTAAAGCGCAAGCAGATAAACTTCAACAGGTCAAAGAAGCGCAAGAGGCCATTTTGGTTAAACCGGGAGATTTACCTGAAGCCAATTTTGGTGTTTATTTCATGCCCATACATGAGGCGGGTGGCGATTTTTATGATGTTCTGCAACTCAGTGAAAAAATATATGGTTTTTTTGTCTCTGATGTAAGCGGCCACGATCTTAAAAGCTCTTATCTGACATCTGCTTTAAAAGCACTTCTCACACAACATGCCAGCATTACTAATAAACCTGAGGAAACAATGAAAACCATGAATCGGGTATTGAATACAATCGCTCCTGATGGAAAATATTTAACAGCATGTTATTGCTTTTTAAACCGGTTGAAATTTCGACTTACAATTGTCAATGCTGGCCATCCACCAGTCATATATGTTAATAAGAAAGATCTTCATTTTGAAGCCCATGAATGCGAAGGGGATATCCTGGGCGCCTTTCAAAATGTGGTATTCAATCCTTTTCAGAAAAAGGTGGAACCAGGAGATCGTTTTTTTCTCTACTCAGATGGTTTTATTGAGGGGTTTGGTGAATTGCGAAAGTCTAGAAAGGAAGGTATTGACATTCTAGGGAAACTCTGCATTGATACCTTTGATTTACCCATTGATGAAGCGGTCCAAAAAATTCAGTATGAATTGTTTCACCAACAAATTGAGCAAGAAGATGATTTATTATTGCTTGGAATAGAGGTTTAGCATGTTTGAAATAAAAAAAAGCGCAAAAAATCTAAACATGTGTTTTTCTTCTGCACTTCAAAATATTGATCGTGCGGCTGATGAACTTAGAATTTTTCTTATCGGACTTGGGAAAAAATCAGAGGCTTTCCATCCACTTCTGGTTACACGTGAAGCTTTAATTAATGCCATCACACATGGCAATCGTTGTAATGAACCCAAAAATGTGCAGCTTAATGTTTTATATCGGCCAGAACAACTCGAAATTGATGTCACTGACGAAGGTGATGGCTTTGAGTGGGATAAAATCATGTGTAAAAAACATGATGATAGCATTGATCATGGACGCGGCATTCAAATCATGCAATTATACAGCCATGACATTCAATATAATTCAAAGGGAAACCAGGTCAAATTGACCATTCAATTCCCTGAAAAAAAACAATAATTCATGGCAGGACATTGTATATACCTGCCACTATATGCAAAGGAGATTTCGACTCATGAGTAAAAAAGTCATTAGTCCAGGACAGGATATTGTTGCTTCAATGGTACCTGAATTTAAAAAACGACTTCAGGAGATTATCGTTGAAGAAGGTATTACCGAATTAGATATTGATTTAACCGGTGTAGAAATGGTTGACTCTGTTGGTTTAGGCGCTTTTATTGCAACACACAATTCATTATCTCAAAAAAATGGAAAACTAACTGTCATTAATGCTTCGGCCGATATTTACAGCCTGTTCAAAACAATGCGCCTTGACCAGCATTTTGAAATACAGCAAGGATAGCGTTGGTTATGATAATTGATCGCGAAACCATAGATCTCTATATCGATGAAACAAATCAATCCCTGGCCGACATTGAGAAGAATTTGTTAATCCTCGAAGATATGGGGCCGAACATTGATAAATCATTAGCAAACCTCATATACAATGCCATGCATGTAATTAGGAATGGTGCAAGTTTGCTTTCTTTATCAAAGATAAAGGACTTATCACAGAAAATAGAAAATGTATTGGGTTTGATTTGTACATCAAGGTTGACACCAAATCCAGAGGTGGTCAATATTCTTTTTCAGGGTATTGATCGCCTGTATCAATTAATAGAGAAAATTCATAGTCATGAAGATATGGACATTGACGAACAACTGGTATTATTAACTGGCCTGACATCAGCAGTCCTTCCTGATGACATTAAACAATCGGTGACAGCAGTTCGAGATATTCCGGTCCCTGATGCTGAACATGTTTTTCACATTTCCGAATTTAACCTGATTCAAGTTTTGGAACAGGGAAAAAACATATATGTCCTCACCTTTGATTTGATCAAAGATGTACAAGAAAAGAATAAAACACCTTTAAATCTTGTTCAGTTCATTCAACAACATGGAGAAATGATCGACAGTGTGTTCGACATTAAATCAATTGGCACCCTTGAAGAAAATGAAACCAGTTCAGCAATGCCTTATTTTGTTCTTTTTGCATCAACTTTATCTTACGAAGACCTCATTCTTGTATTGGATGTCCAATCTGATCAGATCAAGCCGGTAAACAGCGCAATTTCCGACTTGATTCTTACGAACAATAAAACGCATCAAAAAGATTTGGGTCCTGTCATTTCAGTTCGTTATGAAGATACAGAGAACAAGAGCTGCAAAAATTTATTGAATGCCCTATCCTGTGAATTAGATTTTGCAATGAATTATTTTTCTTGTCATTCGGACAAGGTGTTATCTATGAGTATGGCAAGAATGCAGTCTGTGTTAAAAAGTCTTAAGGATTTACAATATCAAAAGAATCGTATTCAGGCCAATAAATTATTGTGGAAAGTTGGAAAAAATATTAGAGATCATGCGTATCAAAACAACAGTCTGGCTAAACTTGATATTCAATGTGGTCAAATAATGATGGATCACCGCATACTTTCCAGATTGATTGACCCTTTGACTCAAATTGTCATTAAAATGATCAGGTGTGCTCAAACCGATATACCCGCCCAAATTTGTTTAAAAATGACCCAAAATGATAATTTTATTCAAGTCACAATCACACCTGCAAATCCTCAAATTATAGCGGAGGAAACGTACCTGGATTGTAGCGTTGAAGAAAACAAATTTAAGGCGGTATCTGCTGAATTTACGCAAACATTTGACATATCAACAGGTCTGGTCATTACAATACGTATACCCAATAATGTAATTATTTTGCCAGGATTTGGTGTCGCAATTGATGATCATTATTATGTTATCCCAAAATTCAATGTAACATATTGTCTTACAAATTTGCCCAAAAAAATGTGGCATGAAAACAATTCAAATATTTCATTTTATCATAATGAACAGCATATTCCAGTAGTTGGAATTTCAAGCACAGATTTATCATATTTTCAAACGAAAAAATCCCTGATCGTTTGTAATGTCGGGAACCAACAGTTTGCCCTTGCTTCAGATTCAACCGAACCTTTCGAATTGGATGCTGTTTGTCAGCCATTAAGCAAACAATTAAAATCAAATCCATTAATTGCTGCCAATTGCCTGTTAGATTCGGGTCAAATTGCTTTTGTTCCGGAAATGGGCTTTCTGGCAAATAAATACCTGAGTATTTGTTGAAAAAATTTTTTTGATCATTTTTATGGAGGTAAACGTGTCCAATCAAAAAGCGGAAAAAGATGGAAAAGTCGATCTGGCAACATTTTATGTAGGCGAAGCTCTTTGTGGAATGGATATACTAAAAATCCAAGAAATAAATAAAAACATGGAAATAACATCTGTTCCAAATTCACCTGATTATGTTGTAGGCGTTTTAAACATGAGAGGAAGAATTGTGACAATCATTGATGTGTGTCAAAAACTAGGCTTGCCACAATCTAAATCGAAAGACACACAGCGCAATATTATTGTTAATTCTCAAAATGAATATATTGGGCTTCTTGTTGATAAAGTGGCAGAGGTTGTTCCTGCAGAATGGAGAAAAGTGACACCGCCGCCATCCAATGTCCGGGGCGTTCAGGGAAAATATTTCGAGGGTGTATACAAAAAAGAAAACGCCTTGATTGCAATTCTTGATGTCGAAGAAGTGCTGAAAGATGAAAGTGTTTCATAACTTAAATGGGCAATAACACACGCGTTTATGATAAAAATCAACACAAAAGAATTACAGGTGCTGATTTCGTATATTTATGATATATGTGGTGTGCATCTGGATAACTCAAAAGAATATCTTATAAAAACACGCCTGGATACAATTGTAGCATCTTACAAATGCGCATCATACAGTGAACTTTACTATCGGGCACGTTCGGATAAATCTGGTAAAATAAATGCGGATATTATCAATGCGATTACAACACCGGAGACCCTGTTTTTTAGAGATAAACTTCCCTTTGATATATTGCGCACAAAACTCATTCAGGAAATTTTGAAAAAAAAATCCACCGGTATTATACCAGGACAAATTCGGATATGGAGTGCAGCAAGTTCAACCGGTCAAGAAATATACAGCATTGCAATTATTATTCGAGAAACAGTATCGAATTTGCAAAAAAATCGTGTTTCACTGGTTGCGACAGATATTTCTGATGTTGTTCTTGATCTTGCAAAAGCAGGTCGATATAATAAATTTGAAACATCCAGAGGGCTTACGAAACAACAGCTCGAAAAGTATTTTATTGAAAAGGATCAATACTGGCAAATCAAGGATGATATCCGCCGCATGGTGCGGTTTCAAAAAATGAATTTGATGAAACCTTTTGTTGGTATAGGTACTTTTGATATTGTTTTTTGCCGCAATGTGGCAATATATTTTACCCTGGATGATCGAAAAAAGCTATTTAATCGCATCGCAGATACAATCGCGCCAGGGGGGTATTTGTTCATTGGTGCATCTGAGTTTCTTACTGGTATTAGTGACAGATTTAAGGCAGTTCGCGAAGGTAAAACAATGTATTATCAGAAAATTAAGTAGGCTTTTTCGCTACAATGTATTCTGGCTGCGAAACATGATGCAGCCGATGCCTTAAAATATGGGGCAATCTATATGGAAATAAACATGCCAAAACATCCAACAATACTTATTGTTGATGATGTTCCCATCAATTTAAAAGTATTGCGCGCGCATCTTGAACCTTCAGGGTATCAAGTTTTGGATGCTGGCAGTGGTCAAGAAGCTTTGGTTCAGGCAGAAAAACAACCTGATTTGATTCTTCTGGATATTATGATGCCAGGTATGGATGGAATAGAAACCTGCAAAAACTTGAAAGAGAATCCATCAACTGCAGATATACCTGTAATTTTTTTATCTGCACTAACTGATCCTGAAAGTCGAACCGGTGCGCTTGCCATAGGTGGCGTGGATTTTATTATCAAACCTTTTGATGAAGAAGAGCTTATTGCCCGGGTTAAAATACATTTAACTTTACGATATCAAAAAATTCAACTTGAAAAATATGCAGCAGAACTCGAGCAAATGGTTGATGACCGAACGCGTCAACTGGTTCATGCGGACCGCCTGGCAACACTGGGAACTTTTTCAGCAGGCATGGCGCATGAAATCAATAACCCCAACACTTTTATTGCCGGTAATGTTCAGGTGTTACAGTTATTCTGGAAAACAGCAAAACCGATTTTAGAAAATCATGTGCATGAAGATACCACGGGTCGTCTAAAAAAAATGATTGGTGAAATCGAATTTGTTTTTGAAGACATGCTTGAAGGCAGTCGAAGAATTTCTTCAATTGTCAACAGTCTTAAAACCTATGCCCGACAGGGTGGCGTCATGAAAGAACATATACAGCTTGTTGAAATAGTTAATGATGCCTTAAAATTGTTACATCATCGTTTGAAAAATGGTATTTCAGTGGATAAAAAAGTCCCTGAGAATCTGACTGTTTATTGTGATTTTCAAAGTCTGTCGCAGGTATTTGTTAATTTGTTGAATAACGCAATTGATGCCCTTGACAGAAAACCAGGTAAAATCGAAATATTTGCACAACGCCAGAACAATCAAATATATATCCAAATAAATGATTCAGGATCTGGTATTTCGGACAGAATTGCAGATAAAATTTTTGACCCATTTTTTACAACCAAGGGAAAAGCCAGGGGGACAGGTCTTGGATTGTCCATCGTAAAAGGCATCATTGAAAAACATGATGGCACCATTTCTTTGCGCAGAGTTCCTGATTCTGGTGCGAGTTTCGAAATTAAACTGCCTTTGTCGCTCCAGGCCTCTTGATTATAAGGAGATTTTGTAAAATGTCGAATAAGATCCAAATTCTTGTTGTTGATGATGAAAAAGAAATTTTAAAAAGCATTGAACGCTATTTTTCTTTTTTTGATGATGTTGAAATGCTTTTTGCATCAACATATGAACAAGCCATTGAAATTATGGAAAAAGATCATCCTCGGATGTATATTTTGGATATTAATCTTCCAGATGGAAATGGTTTGAAGCTGGTAAAAATCATTAAACAGCATTCTGCCGCCAATCAGGTCATTATGATTACTGGAGCGAGCGATTTGAGCCGCGTATTTGAAGCGCTTGAATCAGGAGCCAATGATTATTTAACCAAACCATTGGATATGGCTGTTTTAAGATCAATAGTTTCCGAAGCGGTTGAACGTTTCCAACGTTGGTATGATTTAATTAAACTGGAACTTCAGATCAAACAAAAAGATTAAGGAAGGCTCTGAAAATAACTTAGGAATGCTCGAAAAATAAATTCCTCATTTACTTATGTGCCAAGAACGTGTAGGGGCGAACCTTATGTTCGCCCCTCGTACATAGGAACGAAAGCGTTATTAGTTCGAGGGCGAACACAAGGTTCGCCCCTACATCGGGCTGGCACATAAGTAAATGGGGAACTTAT
>Ga0272440_1003330_pt1 | contig 12060 bp, 9 predicted proteins | sample SSMMMBAug17_FD_192440 | JGI IMG/M metagenome (GOLD analysis project Ga0272440, IMG submission 192440) | Marine sediment archaeal communities from Little Sippewissett salt marsh, Falmouth, MA, United States - SSM-MMB-Aug17 | ecosystem: Environmental > Aquatic > Marine > Wetlands > Sediment ... | reverse complement strand
GGGGGTTTGGGGGGTGTTTTTGCGTTTGTACCATTAATACGAACCCCCCCTAACCCCCCTCAAGGGGGGATTTCGATCTTGGCTTCTCACTATTTTATTAATATTCCAATATTTATCCTTAATTCAACAGCATTGCCCCTGTCCCTCCCCTGAGGGCAATACTGTTGAATTAAGGATAAATTGTTGGTAAATTCTTTTTCGGAAATCACCTTAGTTAGTAATTTTTATTTTCTGTTCGGCTGCTTGATGATCAAACGCATCAATATAATAAGAATTTCCGCTGCATCTGTTTGCAATATAATTGATATTATTGAATATATGAAAGACATGAAATTGAAAATTTTTATATTTCAAATAATCTTTAAAATTCAATATTTTAATATTGGACAAAACAATGATCAATGACAAATTTTTAATATGGAACATTTTTTGCACAGATAAATATATTTTCTGAATAAAGTTTAATTACAAAATAATATGAAAACATGACAGTAGAAAATAAATTAATAGATGACTTTATTACAGAGTCAAGAGAGCATATCCAAAAAATTCAAGAAGATTTAATTGCACTGGAACGTCAACCTGATAATCCAGATCAAAATCTCATTGATAAGGTTTTTCGTTCAATTCATTCTGTAAAAGGAGGAGCTGGATTTGTTAATCTGCAAAAAATTGCTGAACTTTCTCACTTAATGGAAACACTTTTACAAAAAATCAGACAGGGTGAAATATTCAGTGATTCTAATTATATAGATTCATTGCTTAATGCAAGCGATCTTTTAAAAATAATGTTAGATAATGTTAAAATCAGTAAAAACATTGATATTTCTGAAACAATCCAGTTGTTTACAAAGCTAATAAATAGTTCGTGTGAAAAAAAAAAATTACAAAAAAAAACAGTAAATAATGTTGAAGTAAAAAAAAATATAATTGATTTAAACGAATTTAATATTGATCTAAAAAATTTATATAAAGTAAAAAAATTATATTTTATTGAATTTAATTTAAATAATTATTCAGATATTCAACATATAACTCCAGTTAGTATTATTAGAGATCTTTTAAGTATGGGTGAAATTATAGGTTCGTTTTTTAAAATTAAAAAAATATCTATCAATGATGACTTAATAAATGAACCTCTGATTTTAAAAATTCTTTATTCTACAGATTTACAAGATGATCAATTATATAAAATTTTTTTTGTTTCGCAAAATAAAATTTTAAAAATTTCATACAAAAAAACAAAAAATGATTTAATTTTTTACAGTGAAGAAATTAATAATGAAAATCAAATCATTTTGGATTCTGAAGAAAATCAAATTCTAATTCAGCCTCTTAGAAAAAAAAATGAAAATCAATCTTCAAAAGAAATAAATATTAGAAAAAAAAATTCTATTGATAAAAATAATTTTCAAAAATTTAAAACTTTGTCAAATAATGATCAGTCTGAAACTATTCGAATTAATATCAGCTTATTAGATAAATTAATGAATTATGCAAGTGAATTAGTTCATGTAAGAAACAGACTATTGCTGGAATCAGATCAAAAATCTCATAATTTACAACATATTTCGCAAGACCTCGATATGCTGACTTCTGAATTGCAAGAAACTATAATGCTTACACGAATGCAGCCAATAGGAAATATTTTTGCCAGACTTCCTCGCATTGTAAGAGATCTTTCAAAAAAATTAAATAAATATATTGATATTCATATTTCAGGCAATGATGTTGAATTAGATAAAAATATTTTAGAATCTTTAGCTGACCCTTTAACTCATATTGTCAGAAATTGCTGCGATCATGGTATTGAAAAGCCAGATGAAAGATTAAAAATAAATAAGCCCTCAACTGGAACTATAATAATTAAAGCATATCATAAAGGCGGTCTTATAAATATTGAAATTAAAGATGATGGCAAAGGTATAAACTCTGAATCAATTAAAGAAAAAGCTATTGCAAATAGTATTATTAGTAAAATTGAATCTGAAAGAATGAGTGGAAAGGATATATTCTCTCTTATTATGACACCAGGTTTTTCAACTGCTGAAATAACAAACGATATATCTGGAAGAGGTGTTGGTATGGATGTTGTTAAAACTTCAATTGAAGAAATCGGCGGGTCCATTGAAATTGATTCTGTTTTTGGTAAAGGTATTTCTTTCCATATTTGTTTACCTCTTACCCTGGCTATAATACCAAGTCTTATAATTCAAATGGATGATGAAAAATTTGCTGTTCCTCAAGTAAATGTCGAAGAAATTGTTCGAATTTATGATAATGAAATTTATAAAAAAATTGAAAGATCTGGTATTCAAGAAATGTATCGCTTGCGTGATAATTTACTGCCTATGGTACGATTAAATGAAATACTTAAAAGACCTGAAAAATTTACAGATAATAAAAAAGTTCTTATTACTGAATCATACCATCAACAATACAGTAAACTAATTGAAAAAAACAATATGCAGGGCTTTTCATTAATATTTGCTGTTGTTAAAGTTGGTTCTAAAAAATTCGGATTGATAATTGATAAAATGATTGGAACTGAAGAGATTGTTGTAAATGCATTACCTCAAACAATTAAATCTCTTGGTATTTATTCTGGAACAACTATTTTAGGTGATGGTGAGGTTGCACTTGTTCTCGATATAGATGGAATTTCAAAACACTGGGGACTTGATTTTCAATATAAAGAAAATCAGGTTATACAACAAAAATTTAACTTATATAGTAATGATAATCAAAAAATTTTACTTTTTGAATACAGCAAGAATGATTTTTTTGCAATTCCTCTAATAATGGTTAAAAGAGTAGATAATATTAATAATAAGATGATAAAAAAAATGGGGCAGAAAATAAAAAAAGAATATATTAATTATAAAAATCAAACAATTTTTATTCTTAGATTAGATGAATATATTGATGTTCCACAAGTAAACAGCAGACAAATAAAGTTTTTATTAATGCCGAAAAATACAAAAACTTCAATAGGACTTATATTTTCAAGCTTAAAAGGAATTACAGACATGCCCCAAAAATTAAATACAAAAGATAAAATCGAAGGCTTACTTGGAACTTCTATTATAAATAAGAATTTAACACTATTTGTGGATATAGATAAAATAATTGAAAAGGCTGAATTTACATTATTTTCAAAAACCAAAAAAAATCAATCTTTAATAAAAAAGAATATTTTACTTGTCGAGGATACTGACTTTTTCAGACAGGTTATAAAAGGATATCTTATTTCGGAAGGTTATAATGTTGATATTGCAAAAAATGGAATTATTGCACTTGAATTAATGAAAAAAAAATCATTTGATCTTTTAATATCAGATATTGAAATGCCTGAAATGGGCGGATGGGAACTTATAAAACGTATTAGAAATAATAAAAAATTTAAAAATATACCAGCTGTTGCTGTAACTTCCCTTGATTCACAAAAAGCATATAAACATAGCCTTGAATGCGGTTTTGATAGACATGAAATTAAAATAGACAAAGAAAGCCTTTTAAAATGTATTTCAGAATTATTATAAAATCAAAATATGAATTAATAAAACAAATATGATGCAATTTTGTACATTTCAAATAAATGACAGTCTTTATGGTATAGAAATTAAGTCTGTTAAAGAAATAAAAGATGAATTTAAAATTACATCAATTCACCATGCTCCTAAAGAAATAAAAGGTTTTGTCAATATTAGAGGCCAGGTTTATTTTGTTATTGAAATTAATGAACTTCTTAATGAAGAAAAAAAAAATAAAACAAAAAAACATTTAATTCTATTTAAGCAAAGGCCAAAGGAAGACCTTTTTGGAATACTTGTTGACAGACATAGAGGTGTTTATAAAATTGATGAAAAAAAAATTGAATATTTTAATAATAAAAAACATTCAAGTAATTATCATAAAAAAGACATGATAATAGGTATATGCAAGTTAGAAAACCAATTAATGACAATTATAAATCCACAAATTATTTTACCATTAATTAGTTTTTAACTTTATTATAAAATGGAAATAAAAATGAAAACAAAAATCATAATTTTTATTTTTTTTACATATATAATAATTTTTACATGCTTTGGGCAAAGCCTTGAAAAGCAAATAATACATCAGGCTCTTGATTTGCTTGAAAATGCTGTAAAATTGATAAATGAAAAGGGTGATCTTGCAATAAAACAAATAGGACGACCAGATGGTAAATTTATTGATATAAAAAATTCATTATATGTTTTTGTATATGATCAAAATTGTGTAATACTTGCTCATCCTTTTAAACCATTTCTTGTAGGAAGATCGTATAAAGGAAAACCAGATGTAAAAGGCAAAAAATTCAGAGATGAAATAGTTGAAAATGCATTAACAAAAGGTAATGGATCTTTAATTTATAGTTATCAACGTCCAGGTATGAATGGTATTTTTCAAAAAAAGGTTTTTTATAAACTGGCAAAATTTGGCGAAAAAAAATATATTGTTTGCTCTGGAATATATTTAAACAGTAATCAATAATATTTCTATTTAACTGTTTAATAGGATATAAATTATGAAATTAACAAAAAAAATTTTTGCTCCTCTTTTATTTCTTATTTTCAGTATGTTTTGTATTCTTTGCTTTATGATGATAGCTTTACATGAACAATCTCTATTATTAGACGGTTTTTATACAAATAATCTTGTTCGTCTTGAGGAATTATTCAAGATTGAAATTCGTTTTAAAAGAATAGATTCTTCTATACCTGAATATATCATTAATAATATGATGGGACAGTCTTCTGAAAATATAATAGATGATTCAAATAAAAAAATTGAGATATTAAATAATTCAAAAAGTCTTATTAATGTTATGAATCTTTCTGTAATCAGCAATGAAGAGACTAATTATTTAAATAAATTAAATAAATTATTAGATAATTATACACCAATTTTTAAAAAAATTGTTCAGATTTGTATTAAAGGCGATTCTTATCTGGCAAGTGAAAAATATCCAGAATTAAAAAAGATAGGCAGTGAAATTCAAATATTGCTTAAAGATTTGATATCACTTGAATCAGCATTGACAAGGCAGTCAATTATAGAAACAATAACAAAGGCATCTTCAAAAGAAAAAACAAGTAAACAAATAATTATTTTTGGCTGTTTTACATGTATTGTTGTAATAATAGTATATATAATATTTACTTTTTATCAGATATTAAGACCAATAAAAAGAATTGTAACTTTTGCACAAACAATTTCAAATGGTGATTTTACACAAAAAATTGTACTTAATCAAAACGATGAGCTTGGTAATCTGGTTCAGGAATTGGGTTTTATGGCAAATAACTTAAATTTATTAGTTGGTCAGGCTAAAAAATCTGGAATGGAAGTAAGTTCATCTTCAAAAGAATTGACTGATATGGTTGATAAGCAGAAAAATTTAATGGGAAAACAAGTTGAATATATTAATATGGCTGAAATTTCTACCGATGAAATGGCATCAAATATTAATACAATGGCAAAGTCTGCTGGTGAAATGAGTGCAAATGTATGTGCAATTTCAGAAACAGCAGAACAAATGTCTCGAAATATAAGCTCTGTAGCTGGAGCTATTGAAGAAATGTCATCTTCAATGTCTGGTGTAAGAAAAAATGCTAAACAAGGCTCGCTTATTGCAGAAAATGCAATGGAAATGGCATCTAATGCTACAAATACTATGAAATCATTAGGTGAAGCTGCTAATGAAATAGGCGGAGTAACTGTGGTTATTAAACTTATTGCTGAAAAAACAGATTTACTTGCTGTTAATGCCGCTATTGAGGCTGCATCAGCCGGAGAAGCAGGTAAAGGCTTTTCTGTTGTGGCTCATGAAATAACCAGATTTGCAGAAAAAAGTTCAAAAGCTGCTGAAAATATATCAAAAAGAATAACAAAAGTTCAGGAAAATACTGAAAATGCTATTAAAGTTATTGAGGAAATTTCAAATATTATTATGGAAATGAACTCAAGTTCAGAAACAATATCAATAGCAGTAGATGAACAAACAGAAGCTGCTAATGAAATTGTTTCAAATATTTCTCAGGCAAATATCAGAGCTGACGATATTGCTGAATCAATGATTGAATTATCTAACTATGCTGAAAATGTTTCTAAAAACGCAAATGAAGCTGCTGAGGGTGTTTATAAAGTTGGACAAAATATGAAAACTGTTAACCAGTCTGCAAATGAAAATTTAAACTATAGCACAAATGTTAATAATCTTGCATGTAATTTAAACCAACTTGCAAGTGATCTTCAAATCATTGTAAATCAATTTAAAGTAACTAATATATGACTATTTCATTAACAAGACCAGGAATAAAAGTTTTACTCGTAGATGATGAAGCTTTTGTTGCTAAAGCCATGACCAGAATTCTTGAAAATGAAAAAGATATTGAACTTTTTCATTGTCAGGATGAAAGAATGGCAATTCATATGCTTAATAAAATTTTACCTACTGTTATTTTACAAGACCTTGTCATGCCTCATATAGATGGACTTAAGCTGGTTACTCTTTATAGAATTAATAAAAATGCAAAAGAAATCCCTTTAATTGTTCTTTCTGCAAATGAAGACCCTGTAGTTAAAGCTAATGCTTTCGCTCTTGGTGCAAATGATTATATGGTTAAATTACCTGACAAACTGGAAGTTATTGCAAGAATTAGATATCATTCTAAAGCTTATATAAGAATGCTTCAAAGAAATGAAGCATATAAAAGAATGCGGCTGGAAACTGAAAAAAGAGAAAGAGAAGCATCTGAAAAAAGAGCTCAAAAACTAAGAGCTGAAATGTATAACAGAGAAATGAAAATTCAAAAGAAATTTATTGATTCTTTTGCTGCAAGTATTGCTACTGCCATTGATGAAAAATCTCCTTATACTGGCGGACACGTAAAACGTGTTGTTGATCTGACTATTAATATCGCAGAATCAATAAATAAAACTAATGATGGTTTTTTTAAAAAAATTTTTTTAAGTGAAGAAGAAATTGAAGAATTAAAACTTGCTGCATGGATGCATGATGTTGGAAAAATAACTATTCCAGACCATATTATTGATAAATCATCACGTTTAGAAACTATATTTGATCGTATTGAAGCAATAAAAATCAGATTTCAATTAATTGCAAAAAATTATCAAATTAATTATTTGGAAAAATATATTAAAACTCTCAAAAAAAATATTGATTTAAAAAGTTTAGAAAATCAAAATTCAGAAATTGATAATTTAAAAATTGAATTTGAAAAACAAATAAAAGAAATTAGTGAAGAATTTCAATTTATTAAAATGGCTAATGATCCTGGTAATTTTATAAATGAAGAAAATATTGATAAGATAAACAAAATCGCAAAAAAAACTTTTATTATAAATGGCTTAGAAGAAACTTATTTGACTGAAGATGAAATAAAAAATTTGAGCATTTCAAGTGGTTCTTTAAATAATGAAGAAAGAAAAATTATAGAAAATCACGCTCACATGACAATAAAAATTCTTAAAAATCTCCCTTTTCCTGAAAATTTAGCTAATGTTGCCAGATATGCTGGTGCTCATCACGAAAAATTAGATGGCTCAGGTTACCCCCATGGTTTGTCATCTGATGAAATTGTATTGCAGCAAAGAATAATTGCAATAGCTGATATTTTCGAGGCTCTTACTGCCAGAGATAGACCCTATAAAGAACCAATGAAAATATCAAAAGCTATAAGCATTATGAAATCTATGAAAAATAATGGCTTTATTGACAAGGATATTTTTGACCTTTTTTGTAATAATAAAATATATTTACAATATGCAAATAAAGAATTAAGCCCTGAACAATTAGATTGTTAAAACATATTTTTGTTAATTTGTTTATGAAAGATAAATTTATGTATAATTTTAAATATAAAAAATTTTGTTTAATTTTATTAATACACACTTTAATATGTATTAAACTATCAACTAATATTTGCTATTCTTCAAATATTTATTTAAATGCTAATGAAAAATTATCAAATTTTCCTGTTAGTCTTTTTGAAAGCACTACAGAGATAGATATAGGCCCCTATATTAAGTATTATGAAGATAAAAATTCAAAACTATCAATAAATGATATTTATAATAAAGATATTTTGAAAGATTTTGTTCAAAGCAATGATAAAGTTTTAAATTTTGGCTTTACAAACTCAAGCTATTTTATAAAATTTGATCTTATATATAAATCCAAAAAAGATAACATTAAAAAAGATTGGTTTCTGGTATTATCAGCACCATTAATAGATTTAATAGAACTTTATGTCATAGATTCTTCAGGTAAGATATCTACATCAATAGAAGGTGATCACATTGAATTTTACAAAAGAAAACATCCTCACAATTTTTTCATTTTTTCAATTACAACAAGACCATTAGAAAAATTATCAATATTTATGAGGATAAAATCAGAAAGCTCTCTTAAAATTCCTCTAACAATATATTCAATCGAACATTTTTATCAAAAAGATCACCATGTTCAATATATTATGGGAATATATTATGGAATAATGTTAGTTATGATTTTTTACAACTTATTCCTTTACATAACGATTTTTGATAAAAGTTTATTGTTAAATATTTTCTTTATTATTAGTTTTACATTATTTCAATTATCAATACACGGCAAAGGTTATGAGTATTTATGGCCTTATTCTCCACTATTTAACAATATAGCAGTACCTTTTTTTATTAGTTTATCGTGTCTTACCAGCTTGATCTTTTCTAAATATTTTTTAAATACAAAAGTTAATGCAATATTATTAAATAAAGCAATAAACATTTTATTTGTAATTTCAATTATTTTATCAGTAGCATCTTTTATTATTAAAAATGTTTACAGCATTAAATTACTTTCTATTTTGTCAATATTAATATCATTAATAATTTTTTGTACTGGAGTAATATGTATCAAAAAGGGATATCGACCTGCACGTTTTTTTATGATTGCATGGAGTATATTGCTGCTAAGCACAGGAATTTATGCATTTAAATCATTTGGATTTTTAGGTTCAAATTTTTTTACTGAATATAGTATTAGTATAGGATTTGCCCTTCTTATAGTCTTATTTTCCCTTAGCCTTGCGGATAGAATTAATATAGAAAGAATTCAAACACAAAAGGCTCATGATCATATTACTAAAATACGAAAAGATGCTCAAATTGCACAAGATCAAACAAGAATAATTTTAGAAAAAAAAGCTAATGAAATGGTAGAAGTTGCAGACATGCTTACTGATAATGCAAACGATATGAGTATTAAAGCAGCTAATGTTGCGGGAGCTTCTGAAGAAATGACAGTAAATTTAAGTGCTATCGCAACATCAATTGAACAAATGAGCACAAATGTTAATAATGTTTCAAAAACAGCAAAAATGATGTCTGAAAATATGAGCTCTGTTGCTGAAGCTATTGAACTTGTGTTTGCATCAATGAATGAAGTTAGACAAAATTCATTTCAAGGTTCAAATATATCTGAAACCGCAATGAAAATGGCAGATGCTGCAGGAAATACAATAAAAAGCTTTGGTGAGGCTGCTGATGAAATAGGTATTGTAACTGAAGTTATTAAAAGAATTGCTGAAAAAACAGAAGTCTTAGCAGTTAATGCAGCAATTGAAGCAGCTTCTGCTGGTGAATCAGGAAAAGGATTTTCTGTTGTTGCTAATGAAATATCTAAATTTGCAGAACAAAGCTCACGAGCTGCTGAAGATATTGCATCAAAAATTTCAGGTGTTCAAAAAAATACTGAAGATGTTATTAATGAAATATTAAATGTATCAAAAATAATAAAAGATATGCATGTATCTACTAAAACAATAACTCTGGCAGTGGATGAACAAACAAGCGCAATAAAAGATATTGCTTCAAATACTTCTCTTGTTAATACATATGCTGAAGAAATATCAATTTCAATGGAAGAATTATCTGCTGGAGGCAACGAAATCTCATTAAATGCAAATGAAGCTGCAAGCGGAAGTAATGAAGTTGCTCAAAATATCAGAGGTGTAAGCCAATCAGCAGAAGAAGTAAAGAAAAGCAGCAATAAGGTAAATTATACTGCTGGAGAATTAAAAAGTCTTGCTTCCTCTTTTAATAAACAATAATAAAACAAATCAAAGATCAAATATTCAATTCAAAGATAATCGTTAATATTTTCTAAGCTTAATCCTTTATAATCAATTTTGTACCCTGGGAATTTCTGTATTATTTTTTTGGACTTTGCTATTAATTGATTACGTCTAAAATTTTTTATATTTGTTTTTACTTCACATATGATCATTTTCTTTTCCAATTCATTAACTGCAATCAAATCAATTTCGTTTTGATTTCCTTTTTCCCAATAATTGCCAATGATATTGAATTGTTTTGTTTCAGCAATAAATTCATGAAATAATTTTTCTAAAAATAGGCCGCTGTATGATGATAAATCTCGATTAATGATTTTTTTTACATAAGAAAAATTTTCAGTTTCAATAGTGCTGCTATGTCTGTAAATAAATCGAAACCAAAAATTAATAAAATTATCATGAATATAATATCGTTGAACTCTGCCGGTTTTTTTTGCATTAAATGGGCGTTTTTTTGAAATAACATGATATTGGTTTTCTAACCTGTCTAAATAACCGCCAATATTAATTTCAAGGACTGATTCAATTTCACTTCGCCTGTTTTTACTCATTGATAATAGCTCAAGTATTGAAAAATAAAATCCATATTCTTTTCCAAATTCTTCAATTAATATATTTTTACCTTCACTTAGAAAAGGGGAGTCTTTTTCAAACGTAAAATCTATAATTTGCTGCAATGAATAACAGTTATTGTTTTGCAGTATTTCTAAATATCGGGGGATACCTCCAGTTATTAAATAGTTATGAAACAGATTTTCATTAGTATAATTATCTGAATCAACAAGAATTTTTTTAATTGTTCTGGCTTTAAAAGGCTTAAGGTAAATTGTTTTATCTGCTCTTCCAAATAATGGCTCTTTATTGTTCTGAAAAATTTTAATCATTAATGAATATACAGAGCCAATAAAAATTAAATGCATATGAATTTTATGTTTATATTGATCCCAAAGATTTTGGATTTCTGAATATATAGATGGATTGATATGATAAAATTCTTGAAATTCATCAATAATCAAAACAAATTGTTCTTTTGCAGCTAATTCAAGTAACAGCTTGAAAATATCTTTAAATTGTCTAATTTGACCAATAATTGGAAAATTGAAATATTCTTTAATAATGTCTAAAAATTCATTACATAACAAAAATTCCGATTTTTTTGAAATAAATAAATACAAGTATTTATAAGCTTTTGCAAATTCCAATGCCAGCATGGTTTTTCCAATACGCCGTCTTCCTGTGATGACTGTCATTCGTCCATACTTATCTGTCTGTGATGTAATATCATTTAATTGCCTTATTTCATTATCTCTATTATAAAATTTCATTATAGTAACCTCTGTTATTGTAATGGAGATTACTATAATATTTATAAAAAAAATTGTCAATTCATTAAAATGATATTTGAATGAATATTATCACTTATGCATAATAAAAAATGATCAAGTCCAGCAAGTCCACAAATTCAATTTTTTATTTTATAATTTATTAAAAGGAATGATTAAAAAATATTTGATTAAATTTTTGAAACAATGTATTATTTTTAAGCAGATAACGAAAAGAAGGAGATAGAAATGCCTGCAATTGTTCTATGGCATAATGTTGTTAAAAATGCTTTAATTAAGGATGGATGGCTAATTACCGATGATCCTTTTTCAATTAAATTCGGCGGGGTTGATATTTTTATTGATCTTGCAGCAGAAAAGCTTATAGCCGCTGAAAAACAAGGAAGAAAAATTGCTGTACAGATTTAGTCATAAAGATTTTGGCAAGGCACCAGATCAAAATTATCCGCAGGCGTACAATAGTACGTTGAGGACAAATTTTTATCTGGGAACACAGTCCAAAATCTTTATGACTAAATCTGTAGAAGTAAAAAGTTTTATTGGTGATTCAA
>Ga0272440_1003329_pt1 | contig 12062 bp, 15 predicted proteins | sample SSMMMBAug17_FD_192440 | JGI IMG/M metagenome (GOLD analysis project Ga0272440, IMG submission 192440) | Marine sediment archaeal communities from Little Sippewissett salt marsh, Falmouth, MA, United States - SSM-MMB-Aug17 | ecosystem: Environmental > Aquatic > Marine > Wetlands > Sediment ... | reverse complement strand
AAAAATGCGGACGATAATTATCGCCGATGACATGAAAAACCTCATTTTTCAAGGCCTATATATCTTTATATAGATGTATTTTTTTGTATTTACGACGAAATTGATGTATGGAAATGAATATTTCTAAATTTTCTCATACTGTTTTGATAGCAGTCTATAGTGGTGGACTAATTATTGGCGCTAATGGGGGACATATTTTCGGCGAAGGTGGGGGTGAATATTTTCGGCGATGACAATAAAAAAAGAAATGGAGAAATGGGGTTCAAAAAATTTGAGTTGTTGTATAAAAAATGAAAAATACTGGTTCCATTTTTATTGTTGGGTGGGGTCATTTATGATTGTTGCTGACACCAGGTTTAGCGCATCTTTATCATCAAGAATGGATTTCCATATAAGTAATTGGGGTCAGAGTAAAATTAAGTTTAAGTTTGTATACATTAAGCTTGAGATTATAGCTTAATTTTACTCTGACCCCAATTACTATAATAGTCCATTCCATCATCTGGAGTTTGCTTGAATACCAAATCACTGTTTTTAAACAAATTGTTTTTCCATTTTTCGAAGGTTAAAGGGGTAATCTGGTAAGTTTTGCAGATCTCTTCAATGGGTTTGGATCTTAAGAAATGTTGGTTTACAATTTCTGATTTTTCTTTTGGGGTGAAAAGGGATTTCATGTTAACCTCTATCTGTTTGAATGATTGTTTGTTTTTTTTAGTTAAAGAATCAGTGGGTTATAATATCAGGGGACATAAAAGTAAATCAGTGATCACTTAACTATTCCTTCTTTTTCCTTTCAGCTTTATTTATTTAAAAAAAAGAAAAGTTTAACTTAGTTTCAATCTTTTCAATAAAGTTTTTCTTTCACAAAAAATTGACCTGCAAGTTTGATAAAAGCAATGATTAACATCGTTAATTAATGTTTATCATTGTCTAACCCCTCGTCGTGTCTCTTGATGTGGCATTCCGGAGGCAATGAAGTTCACATTACTTGCTATTTGTCGTATTTATTTAAGCTCAATTTAGATAATTGTCAACCAAAAAGCACACCAATTCGTCCACCTGGGGTTTCAATTCCAGGCGAACGAACGTTGCAAGGGGCGTATGTAAGTAATTGTAAGTAATTGGGGTCAGAGTAAAATTAAGCTTAAGTTTGTATACATTAAGCTTGAGATTATAGCTTAATTTTACTCTGACCCCAATTACTTATTAATTATATACTCTTTGATTCGTTGTGTCGCCCATATGCGGAATTGTGGGCCTTGAAGCGACTTTACCCGATATCCTACCGAAATAATAACATCCAGATTATAATATTTAACATCTTTTGACTGAGTTTTTCCGATCATAGCACCATGCTGAGCGGTATGTCGGAAATTCCGACATACCACTTGTTCATCCAATTCGCCTTCATCGAAAATATGCTGAATATGCTCAGTGATTGTGCTTCTTCCTTTGCCGAATAGTTTCGCCATCTAATTCTGTGTCAACCACACTGTTTCATTTTCTAACCGAACATCAATTTTAATTTCCCCAGCAGGATTTGAGTAGATTAGAATCTGTGATTTGTTTTCCATGGTCATAAATTACTTCTCCTTTCACGTTGCCATCGGTCAGTTTTCGTTTGTTCAGAGGGTGAACGTAAGGTTTGTCCCTACACGTTCTTGTACATAGGTTTAATTTAGGAAAATTCTGAAAATAAGTTCCCCCATTCAATAAATGTTCATTGAACTATGATAACGCTGAAGAAGATGAACAAGATGAAATAAAGACACTTTAAATTCATCTTATTCATCTTCTTCAGTGAAATGATATAGATTGGGTAAAAGGATATGAATCACTTGATAAAGAATTACTGCAAATATCAAGAGAAGCACGTGTAGGCGGAAGATTATTAGCAGATAAGTTAATGAAAGTGCGAAAAAAATCAGGTGAAGATACATGGGTTTTAGTGCATGCTGAAATTCAGGGGCATAAAGATAATTCATTCGCTGATCGATTATTTGTTTACAATTATAGAGTATTTGAGTTATATAAAAAAACAGTTGTTAGTCTGGCAATTCTGGCTGATGACAATGTGAACTGGCGGCCGTGAAATATGGGGGTGCAAAACAACCTTTCATTTCAATACAGTTAAACTGCTGGATTATAAAGATCAGGATGGCTTACTTGAAATGTCATCCAATCCATTTGCCATTGTTGTCCAAAGTCATTTAAAATCAACAGAAACAAAAAAAAATAATGCGGAAAGGCTTCACTGGAAGCTAGAGTTGACAAAGAAATTATACACAAAAGGATTTACTTCACAAGAAATACTGGATCTATACCATTTTATTGACTGGCTCATAGCCCTTCCAAAAGCATTAGAAAATGATTATCATCAAGAAATAATAAAATATAAGGAGGAATTTAAAATGAGATATGTAACAACAGCAGAGCGAATTGGCGTGGAAAAAGGTATTGAACAAGGTATCGAACAAGGTATCGAACAAGGTATGCGTGAAATGCTCATTGCAATTTTACAAGTAAATTTTGGAACAATACCTGATAGAATAACAAAAACAATTAATTCAATTGATAAAAGACCCACTTTGAGAGAACTGGTTGAAAAAGCTATGAGATGCACTGATGTTAAAACCTTCGAAAACAATTTAGCTTTAGCCGGTTGTGCAATTTGAATGATTGTATCACAAAATTGTTATTCCTTTTTTACGCATAGGTCTATAAGTTTTGGTATTTTTCAATAACCGAGAATATACTTATATCCGCGGTTATTAAAAGCTTATTTTTCGTGCATTCGAAAAATATTCATAACTATTTATAAATAAAGGAGGTTTCTATGAAAACGTTTTACTTAACCCTGATAGCCGGGTTACTATTAATTTTCTTTAGCATTACAGCAAGTGCAAAAGATTTGACAATTGCGTGTGAGAATAAGCAGGACTTTCCAACAGTCATGGGCAATAGCGCCCAAGTTCTGAAAAAGAATCCGGGTATGGGAATTGATGCAATTTACCTGCTTGAAAAAAAACTGAACATTAAAATTATTATTAAACGCTTACCCTGGAAACGATGTCTGTCAGAAATGCAAAAAGGCCATGTTGATGGTGTATTTACTGCCAGTTATAAAGAAAAAAGGAAAAAATTTGGACGTTATCCAGAAATTGATGGAAAAATTGATATAACAAGGCGGTTTACCTCATCATCATATGCACTGTATCGTCTGAAAGGTTCTGATGTCCAATTTGATGGCAAAAATTTTGATATTAAAGGCAAAGTGGGGGCACCTTTGGGGTATTCCATTGTAGATGATCTTAAAAAAAAGGGGCTTCTTATTGACGAAAGCCCAAATACCCTTAATGATTTCAAAAAATTAGTGAAAGGACGAATTGCAGCAGTCGCTGCTTTAGAAATGACAGGTGATTATTATTTGATGGTCAATCAGGATCTAAACGATAAAATTGAAAAAATGTCGCCTCTGATTGTTGAAAAACCTTACTACTTTATGTTGTCTCATCAATTCTATAATGAGAATACAGATCTGGCAGAAAAAGTTTGGGATACAATCGCTGAAATACGACGAGATCCAAACTTTCAAAAGTTATTGAAAAATTATTTTGAGCAATAATACATCACTGCTTGCATATTCTTTTATCGTATGATAATAATAATCGTTTAAGTTTTCAAAATACACACGTGCCATGCGCAGCACTCAGGTGCTTTCAATTTTGAAAAGTTTGAGTGCTGCATGCAATGTGTTGCAGCATGGGACGGCGGAAAAACCAAAAAAAGGAGTATATTTACTTATGGCCTATGTAACAATGAAAGAATTGTTAGAATCAGGTGTCCATTTTGGACATCAGACAAAACGATGGAATCCAAAAATGAAACCCTATATTTTTGGGGCACGTAATGGCATTTATATTATTGATCTTCAAAAAACTGTACGAATGTTTCGCACAGCTTATGACTTCATTGCTAAAACAACAGCACAAGGTCGAAGTGTTTTGTTTGTGGGAACAAAAAAACAATCTCGTGATGCGATTTATGAAGAGGCCAATCGTTGCGAGATGTATTATGTCCACAACCGATGGTTGGGCGGCATGTTAACCAATTACGTCACAATCAAAAAAGGCATTGATAGACTGAACTACTTGAATGACATTAAAAATGATGGCACAATCAATATGTTTCCCAAAAAAGAACGTCTTAAAATGGAAAAAGAACGTATCAAACTGGACAACAATTTAGGTGGTATTCGGGGAATGAAAAAAATACCTGGCGCTATTTTTGTTGTGGATCCCAAAAATGAAGCCATCGCTGTACGTGAAGCCATAAAGCTGAATATTCCTGTAGTCAGCATTGTGGATACCAATTGTGATCCTGATCCTATCAATTTTCCCATTCCTGGAAATGATGATGCGATTCGTGCGATTCGTTTGATCACATCAAAAATTGCTGATGCCTGCATTGAAGGCCAGAGTAAATACGAAGAAAAGCAACAGGCGGAATCAGATAAAGAAAAAACAGCCACCCCAAAAAATAAACCTGGGAAAGGTTCTAAAAAGCAAAAGGAAAAATCTAAATCTGATAAATCTTCACCTGAAAATACAATTGAAGGTCCTGATGGATCCATTGTTGAAGTCATTAAAAGAAAACCAGATCATTCAGTTCCAGAACCAACAAATTCTGAAACATCCGATGATAAACCTGAAAATTAATTTGTGGCTGCTTGCAGCCTCTATATCAACGAAATAAACGCATTCAAAACTGGTTGCGTCCAGAATTGGATGACATTCTTAGATAGGAGAAAATTATGGGAACCATTACAGCAGATATGGTCAAACAGCTTAGAGAAACCACAAGTGCAGGCATTATGGATTGTAAGTCTGCTTTGAAAGAATGTGATGGCGATATGACAAAAGCTGTTGATTTTTTAAGAAAAAAAGGCCTTGCAACCGCAAAAAAACGTGCGGATCGAGAAACCAAGGAAGGTCTTATTTGTCCTTATATTCATATGGGCGGAAAGCTTGGCGTCCTTGTTGAAATTAATTGCGAGACTGATTTTGTTGCAAAAACTGATGATTTTGCAGAATTTGCTAAAAATATTGCAATGCATATTGCTGCTGCCAACCCGCTTGGCGTCCTGTCCGAAGATATTCCTGATGATGTTGTTGAAAAAGAAAAAGAGATCTTTCGTGCACAGGCACTTGAAACTGGTAAACCAGAAAAAGTGATCGACAAAATCGTTGAAGGTAAGGTGAAAAAATTCTATGAAGAAAGTTGTTTGATGAATCAACCTTATGTCAAAGATACAAGTCTGACAATTAGCGATTACTTAAATGAAGTTATTGCAAAAACAGGTGAAAAAATAACGATTCGTCGTTTTGCAAGATATCAAATAGGAGGATAGCACGTGTCTCCTCAATATCATCGAATTGTAGTGAAATTGAGTGGTGAAGCGCTAATGGGCGACTTATCCTTTGGAATAAGCCCGGAAATGCTTGATTATGTTGCAGAGGAAATAAAGACAATATTTCAGCGCAATGTTCAGGTTGCTTTGGTTGTGGGTGGCGGAAATATTTTTCGCGGTGTTAAAGCCGGTGCTTTTGGCATGGATCGAACTTCTGCTGATCATATGGGCATGCTTGCTACAGTAATGAATAGTTTAGCGTTGCAGGATATTCTTCAAGGTAAAGGCGTCCCAACGCGTGTACAAACAGCCATCCATATGCATGAAATTGCAGAACCTTACATTCTGACCAAAGCCATTCGGCACCTGGAAAAGGATAGAGTCGTCATATTTGCAGCGGGTACTGGAAATCCCTATTTTACAACTGATACAGCAGCTGTTCTTCGCGCCAAAGAGATTCAGGCGGAAGTATTAATCAAAGCAACAAAAGTCAATGGCATATTTGATTGTGACCCTGAAAAAAATCAAAATGCAAAAAGAATTGAAAAAATTACATACCGCGAAGTGATTGAACGACAACTTAGAGTAATGGACCTGACTGCAATCTCTCTTGCAATGGACAATCAATTGCCACTTGAAGTCTTGAGCTTAAAAGATAAAGGTAATATTGATCGTTTTGTCTGTGGTCAACCTGTTGGAACATATATTGATCGTTAGAAATGCTTACAAAGATGTTCCACACACATTTTCTTATTTGACAGCCTGATGTATGGCGAACCTTATGTTTGCCTTACATCAAGCTTACATAAAACAACCATGTGATTAACCGCATAATTCAGGAGGAAAAAATTTATGTTAGATATGGTTTATGATGAAACAAAAGAAAAGATGGCACAATCAAAAGAAGGATTCATAAAAGAATTACAAAAAGTACGTACTGGACGGGCTTCACTATCACTTTTAGATGGTATTCGAGTCGATTATTATGGTACACGTACCCCGCTGAATCAAATGGCAACATTATCTGTTCCTGAAAGCCGCTTGATTACTATTCAGCCCTGGGATGCTTCGGTCATTGGCGATATTGAAAAAGCGATCCTAAAATCTGACCTGGGCGTGACACCCGCAAATGATGGTAAAATTATCAGGCTTTCGATACCACCGCTAACAGAAGAACGTCGCAAACAATTGGTTAAAAAAGTTAATAAAATGGGCGAAGATCGTAAAATTTCAATTCGGAATATTCGACGCGATTCCAATGAAATGCTTAAAACAATGAAGAAAGATGGTGATATTTCCGAAGATGAAATGTTCAAAGGTCAGGATGAGGTTCAGAAAATTACCAACGACTACATTGAAAAAATTGATGGGCTTTGCAAAAAGAAAGATGAAGAAATACTTGAATTTTAATACGTTCCTATTAAAAAGACGAGTTCCATAATGACCCAAAATACAGACCTCCCAGAACATGTTGCAATTATCATGGATGGCAATGGCCGATGGGCAAAAAAACGCATGAGCAATAGAGTTCATGGCCATGAAAAAGGTGCAGATACTGTTCGAACTGTAACTAGAGCCACGCGAAAATTAGGTATCCCTTATTTGACACTATATGCGTTTTCAACAGAAAATTGGCATCGTTCAAAAGCTGAAGTATCTGCATTAATGCAGCTCCTAAAACAATTTCTCAAATCTGAAAAACAAGAAATGCTGGATAACAACATCAAGCTCATCTCAATTGGTCAAACACATCGATTACCCAAATATGTTCGAACTGAACTTGAAAATACCCGAAAAGCAACCTCTAAAAATGATGGAATGATTCTCAATCTGGCATTAAGTTATGGCGGTCGTGATGATATTGTCAACGCTGCAAAACAATGTGTTAAAGCAGTACAGTCTGGCGAGATCCACGCAGATGATATTACTGAAGATCTATTTCATACGTATTTATCAACGAATGGAATTCCAGACCCTGATTTACTGATCAGAACAAGTGGGGAAATGCGTGTCAGCAATTTTTTGCTCTGGCAAATCGCTTATTCTGAACTTTATGTGACCTCAACATTATGGCCTGATTTTACAGAGGATGAATATTTAACAATATTGAATCATTATAAAGATCGTGAGCGTCGATTTGGTAGGCGCTCTTAAGGAAAGGTCGAAAAACAATGGATTACGATTTAATTATCATTGGAGGCGGCCCAGGCGGCTTAACTGCTGGAATATATGCAATGCGGGCAACATTAAAAACGTTGCTCATTGAAAAAGGCGCTTTTGGCGGCCAAATGACCATGACTGATATGGTTGAAAACTACCCAGGATTTGATAATATCAATGGGTTTGATTTATCTCAAAAGTTTTACGATCATGCCAAAAAATTTGATCTTGAAACAAAACAAGAAGAAGTCAAATCTGTAAAATATCTTGGCGCGTCAGGATACGAAGTGTCACTGACAAATGGAACAACCTTTAGCAGTCTTTCTGTAATACTGGCATGCGGAGGTCGCAGCCGAAACCTGGGAATACCCGGAGAAACCGAATTGTATGGTCGGGGGGTCTCTTATTGTGCAACCTGCGATGGATTCTTTTATCGAAATAAAACAGTAGCTGTGGTTGGCGGTGGAGATACCGCTGTTGAAGAAGCCCTTTACTTGGCTAAGCTGGCTAATAAAGTTTATTTATTACACAGAAGAGACGCGCTTCGCGCCGGTGCCATTCTTCAGAAAAGAATACTGTCAGAGCAAAAAATTGAAATATTATGGAATAGCATTCCCATCGAAATAAAAGATAATGGCCAGTCAGTCAATGGGCTGATTCTAAAAAATAAGAAAACAGAAAATATCCAACATCTTGAGGTTGATGGCGTATTTATTTTTATCGGTTACATACCAAATAACGCGATTGTGCCGCAAGAAATTGAGCGCACCAAAGAAGGTTACATTATCACTGATGATCGGTGCCGAACAAACCTTGATGGACTCTACGCCATAGGTGATTTGCGAAACAACTATGCCAAACAAATCGTGATCGCTGCTGGTGAAGGTTGTATTTCAGCATTGGATGCAGCGAGCTACATAGAACATTGTAAAAACAGCAGCGAATGAAAAAAGTGCTTCACCATGCTGGTATTGCTCTGCCAGGCTTTTTAGCACCCATTATTATAATAATTTCAGCAGCGTATTATTATGATATTGGGATGGTTGAAGTTGTTGCAACCTGTGAAAAAGTAATCACAAGGCTTATTCAAACATGGAATCTTACCGATAACACAGATGATACGAATCAAAACGATCGTCAGAATAAAATACCGAGACAGAAGCAAACCAAAAAAATTGTCCATTTATACTTTGCTGATGAAACTGATCAGTATCTAAAAGTTGAAGACCGGGTTGTACAACATCCAGATCGACCATGCCAGTTTGCCCAAACATTATTGAACGCCCTGTTTCAAGGATCAAATAAAAATTTGAACCCTGTGATGCCAAAAGGTCATTATTTAAGGGCTGTGTATATAGATCGTGAGAGTCAAACCGCCTATGTTGATTTCAAGCAAATGATCATTGCCCATTTTCCAGGCGGCGTAACACAAGAATTATTGTCCATATATTCCATTGTAAACACACTGACGCTGAATATGCCGGAAGTGAAACAGATTAAAATTCTTATTGGTGGCCAGGAAGCCAACACCCTGAATGGACATATGGATATTCGGTATCCTTATACAACCAACATGTTAATAGTACGATGAAAAAAAATAAACATATAGAATGTTTGAGAAACATTGGCATCATTGCCCATATTGATGCAGGTAAGACCACAGTAACAGAGCGAATCCTATTCTATACAGGTCGTTCGCACAAGATGGGTGAAGTTCATGATGGTGAAGCTGTCATGGATTGGATGACCGATGAACAGGAACGTGGTATTACTATTACATCTGCGGTCACAACATGTCAGTGGAACAAAAAAGAAATTCAAATAATTGATACCCCTGGCCATGTTGACTTTACCATTGAAGTTGAACGTTCATTAAGAGTTCTTGATGGTGCAATAGGTGTATTCTGTGCAGTCGGCGGTGTTGAACCCCAGTCCGAAACAGTATGGCATCAGGCAGATAAATACCAAATTCCCAAAATGGCTTTTATCAATAAAATGGATCGCATTGGAGCGAATTATTTTAATGTTATCGACATGATGAAAAAACGTCTTCAGGCGAATCCGCTCATTCTACAAATACCAGTGGGTGCTGAAGATCATTTTTTGGGACTTATAGATTTGATACACATGCAACAGATCACCTGGGACAACGATCAATTAGGCTGTACTTTTACAAGTGATCAGATTCAGGAAGACATGCTTGATATTGCAAATGAATACCGAGAGAAAATGATTGAATGCCTTGCTGATGTTGATGATACAGTTATGGAGGCTTATTTAGCTGAAGAGGAAATTACTGAATCAGCATTAATTGCTGCAATTCGAAAGGCAACGATTAACTTAAAATGCGTACCTGTTATGTGTGGCTCTGCGCTACGAAATAAAGGAATACAACCTTTGCTAGATGGCATCATCAATTTTTTACCATCCCCATATGATGTCCCTCCGCTTCATGGTTTTTCACCCAATACGAATGAAAATATCCTTTGTCCTCCTGATGAATCAGCATCATTGTCTGCATTGATTTTCAAAGTTTCCATGATCGAAGGTCGCAGGCTTTCTTTTGTTCGCGTCTATAGTGGCAAGATGAAAACAGCCCAGGATGTTTATAATCCTGTTCACAATAAAAAAGAAAAGCTGTCCCGCATACTCGAAATGCATGCCAATAAACGTAAACGAATTCAAGAAGCTGGCCCTGGAAAAATTGTCGGTGTGGTTGGATTAAAATGTTCTGGAACAGGTGAAACACTCAGCGACCCCAACAAACCAATTTTATTAGAAAATATAGACAGTTATGAGCCAGTTATATCTGCGGCCATCGAACCAAAATCACACACTGATGAAGATAAATTATCTGATGTTCTAAAAAAGCTGTGCATTGAAGATCCCACATTCAAAACCTTCGAAGATGAAGACACCGGGCAAACCATAATTTCTGGAATGGGAGAGTTGCATCTTGAAGTAATGGTCAGTCGCATGGAACGTGAATTTAACACACATGTTCGCGTTGGAAAGCCACAGGTAATGTACAGGGAAAGCATTGAATCTGAAGTTGAAGTGGAAGCAGTTTTTGAAAAAGATATTGGTGGACAATTTCACTATGCCAAAACAAAATTTAAATTATTGCCTCTCAAACGTGGAACAGGGAATCGTTTTACATCCTGTCTCTCAGATGACTATTTCCCAAAAACGTTTATCAATGCAATTGAATTGGGCGTAACAGAATCCCTGGAAAGCGGTGTTGTATTGGGCTATCCGGTACTTGATGTCGGCGTAGAATTAATTGATGCGGTCATTAAGGAATCCCAAAGCACAGAATTGGCTTTCAAAGTATCTGCATCTATGGCCTGTAAAGAGGGCCTTCAAAAGGCCCAATCATTTTTGCTTGAACCCATTATGAAAGTGGAAGTGCTTGTACCTGAAGACTTTATGGGAGACACGATTGGAGATATTAATTCACGTAATGGTAAAATTCTGGATATTGTAAATCGTAAAGGAATTCAAGTAATAAAAACCATTGTCCCCTTATCTCAAATGTTTGGTTATTCAACATCAATCAGATCGACCACACAAGGTCGCGGTACATTTTCCATGCATTTTTCTCATTACGACCGCCGGCAGGAAAAGTTGTCAGGGAATTGAACGTCATCATTTGCCAGAAACATAAATATGCATTAGGATAGAAAGGAGTTGCTATGAAAAATCTGTGGTATATTACAAAACGATTCATGTTCTATTTATTTGTCTGCTTATACAGTTTCGCTCAAGTTAGTTTTGCAGAAAATGCGTCAATATATCAGACCAACTTGAATCTAATTGATCGCATTTCTAAACTCGAAGAGGGGCAAAAAGCGATTGTTATTGAGATGAGGACGAGATTCAAAGCAGTTGACGCGCGTTTTGAAATGCTGGAAAAAAGTATTGACAAACGTTTTGAAGCGATTGACAAACGTTTTGAAATGCTTGAAAAAAGTATTGACAAACGCTTTGAAATGCTTGAAAAAAGCATTGTCAAACGTTTTGAAGCGATTGATAAACGTTTTGATTCGTTGGAAAATCAATATAATTCTCAAGGAAATATAAATCTTGCAATGCTTGCATCAATTATTGCATTGATTGCGTATGTCATATGGGATAGAAAAACTGCCTTTGACAAAGCTTTTTCTGAAGTATCCCAAAAAATAGAACAATTAGTTCAATCTCACCTGGAAAAAATGAATATCTCTGAATCAATAGCGAATAAAGAAGATGAAGAACATGAAGAAGAAAAGAATTCCATTGTAGTTGATTCACATGTTGATAAATCTAACTTTATTGTACCAAAGCATATTCAGGAAAAATTTCATGAACTTATAAATTTTATGAATCAATTTCCAGAAATGCGACCTGTTTTGCGTACAGTATGAGGGCGCATTCCCAAAAAGTCCGACTTTTGATCCAGAAGTAACATATCAAGATCAAGAAAAACAGTTGTTCGAAATGGGGAATTTAT
>Ga0272440_1003328_pt1 | contig 12064 bp, 10 predicted proteins | sample SSMMMBAug17_FD_192440 | JGI IMG/M metagenome (GOLD analysis project Ga0272440, IMG submission 192440) | Marine sediment archaeal communities from Little Sippewissett salt marsh, Falmouth, MA, United States - SSM-MMB-Aug17 | ecosystem: Environmental > Aquatic > Marine > Wetlands > Sediment ... | reverse complement strand
CTTGAAATTCTTTTTTGATAATCAGTTTTTGATTCTTTTTTTAAAGGTTTCATAATGCCGGTATACTGCTGGACAGGAATTGGCCGGTCATTCCAAAATATTTCAATATCATCCAGAGCAGAATCATTTTTTGCTGATTTCAGTTTGATAAACAACGTATGGGATTCTTTGCTTTGGTACAATTGTTGTGCAATATCAGGGGACACACGTATGCAAAAGGTTTGTTTGATTGAAGGCATCCCTTTGATATTTTTTGTCCAGTCTTCCCAATTCATCTGGATCGGGAATTCACCAATATGAAAGCTATACTCTTTTTTGATGAGCTTCACCTTTCCAGCCGGTATGGGTGGATAATTATTGATTCGCTCGGAAAATTCCTCAAATGTTTCAAAAGGGTCACGATTTAATTCAGGTACCGGGGTTTTATCTGAATACTGGTGATGATTTGTTTTTGGCGCTGATGATTGCGGTTGTTTCGCAATCATTTGTTCCTTTTTTTTCTTTTTTGCCAATAAAACACGCTTCTTCCATTTTTGTTGGGCGATTCTCAGCTTTTTATGAGATGCATTTTTGGTATGCTCACTAATGTCAGAGATAAATATCTCAAACTCCCAGTGACACCGCTGACACGTGTTGTCATTTTCTGCGCATGTTGCGTTACAAACTGGACATTGCATTTGGGTTGACCTCCGCTATGGAAAACCTTAAAAAATAAACTCCTCATTTAATAATTGCTCATTCTGTTATTGAACCATGATTACACTGAAGAAGATGAAAAAGATGAATTTAAAGTGTTTTTTATTCATCTTATTCATCTTCTTCAGTGTAATCATGGTTCAAAATAACAAAATGAGCAGTTTGGTACGCATATGTTTGATGTTTAATTATATTGAGTTAAGCAATTTTAAATAGGGGATTTCTTTTTTGAGAATTCCTAAATATGAAACTTACAATGATAAAAATTAACATTATACAAGATAAGATTATTTATTTTCAAGGAAATTTTGGGAGTACTGATTCATGCTTCAGTATTTTTATTTCATCTTCTTCATCCTCTTCAGTGTAATCATGGTTCAAAAACAGAATGAACAATTATTTAATGATGAACTTATTTTAGAGTTTTCCTCAAATGTTCGCATTGACAAGGTTTACGTCTCTACACGACTTTAAAACCTTGAAATATCTTTCCCCAAATCCAGATAAAGATGATGCCTCTCAGATTTCGGAATCACAATTGTTTTCACCTCTTGAGAAAATATTTGTTCAATACAATCCTGTGTAATTCGATTTCTCAATATTTGTGAATTCTCCTGATCTTGCTTCACCAATCGATTGAATCGATCCACAGCAGAAAGAATATTTTCAAGGGTTCGGGTGCGGTAGGTAATGGCTGAGTTCATAATTTCCGCAGCCATTCCACCCAGTGCGTCAGAGAGGAAGTATTGTCGCAGTTTTTCTGTTAATGCGTTTTTTTGTGGGCCATCTGCTCCTTCTTCAAGGGCATGGATTGCCCGAATGATAATCGGATAGTTTCTACCAGCGGCTTGTGTCAGAATCATGGATTGCAGGCGTTTGGCCTCCTCAATTTTCAGCGCTTTTTGACTTTCTGCACGATTGACTGCCTGAAATTCATATTTTAAATGACCGGGCGGACCATAGGATTTCTGAGATACCGAACGAATGGTTAATCCGGTTTGGATTGCATCCATTTCTGCTTGAATCATCTGGTGAATTACATGATGATTCTCCTTGCCCCGAATAAAATCATCCACTGAGGTTTGTGCGGTAACATGCACAATGGCACGTTCTGCTGCCTGCTTGACAATGAACCTGGCGCGGTCCATTGTCTCCATATTTTTGATAAACCGGATCGGATTTTTTATGCCATCGTCAGTTTTGGGGTCAAACCCCACAGCAAAGGAAATATTCCACTGACCCTGCACCAGGTTTTTATCGCCAGTGAGCAAGCCTCTAAAAAGATTATCCTGCTTTTTTAGATTAAAAGCATCCACAGACACTGTCTGAATACCACAGGGAATAATGATATGCTTTTCTATGGGATCGGGTAACGCAAAATAAGGGCCGCCTGGCTGGATGACCGGATGTCCATTGTTGTCACATATTTTGCCCAGTCGAATGCGAAGAGCAATGGTGCCCTCCTCTACCCAGAAAATGCCAGACAGAAAAAAAAGAATGAGCATGACAAACATCAGGTGCTTTAATACCCATAAGCAAGCGCTTAAGGCATTGGTCAGGGCGACAAAGGATGCTGATGGCTTATGTTTGGATAATTTATTCATGATTTTCCAAAGGCGTTTGCTGTTTGAGTAAATCAAATGGGGGGCTTTCTGTGTCTAAAACAAATGTGGTGTTTTCATCGAGCATGGCCTGCAAAGACTCCAGCTTGCGAATGTATATGGCAAAGTCTTCATTTTCCTTGAATACATGATAATGCTTTGCAGCAGCTTCGTCTCCCTCAGCCCGAATTTCCTGTGCCATCCGATCCGCAAAAGACAGAATGCGCTTTTGATCACTGTTTGCCTGGGCCCGAATGCTTCTGGCAATGGCTTCCCCCTCGGACTGTGCATTTTGTGCTATTCGTTTGCGTGTAACCCGCATGCGGCCAAATACCGCCTGGGTGATTGATTTGGGAAGCAAAATTCGTTTAATCCCCACATGATCAATTGAAATGCCATAATCATGAGATGCCAGATCTTTTTGCAATTGATTCAACACAGCAGTTTCTGCCTGTTTCAGCTTTAATTTGCTGGCATCCACATGGGTGAGATCATCAAAGGTAAACTGACCAATGACCCATCGGGCAGATGACAGTCGATCTCGAAGATATCGCGTGGCTGTTTCTGTTTTCACAAAATTCCGATAAAAATGAAGTGGATTGCGAATACGCCAGGTCATGTACATATTGAGAATCACCACATGACGATCTTTGGTTTCCTGTTGCTCCAGCCGGTCAGAAAGAATCTGGATTCGGGCATCATAGCAATGCACACGTTCAATGGGCCAGGGCCATTTCCACTTTAAGCCCGCTTCTGTGCCATCGTTATTGGCATACCCCCGCGTGGCTTTACCAAAAGTTGTCAGCACGGCACATTGATTATAGTTTAATTGGAATGTTGCCATATACAGCACCACACATACCAGTATGATGATTCCGATAATCATATTGACCCATCGAAAACCACTGGTACTGTCTGACGCGATTGCTTGTACTTGTTGTGTCACTGCGATCTCCTGTTTTTTCCGGGTTGTTTATAATCAATTTCATCCGGATCTCTGATTTCTCTGGGAACATGATCCAGAGGAATGGTTGCAGTCTGGTCGTTTACGCGAAGTAACAAATTTTTATTTGATGTCATCAAAACATACTTTGTTGCGTTTTTTAGCCGATGTCTCAATGCTGCCAGATAATTGCCCTCACAATACAATCTGGGTGATGCCTGATATGCGGCATACTGTCCGGAAAATCGAATGGCACGTCCCTGTTCGCGGCTTTCATGGGACCATCGGTAAGCCTTTGCCAGGTCAATCATGACTGAGACTTTGCCTTTTGCCTGATACATCTGTGTTTGAATTTGCTGTTTGACTTGTTGTCGAGAAAGCCTGTCATGGGCATCCATGTTTTCCAGTTGAGTGATCATGTCAATTAACTGTTTGGCGTTGTCCGCATTGCCCGCAGTTTCAGACAATACCCGGGCACGATGTTGTTTGGCTTTTTGAATTTGCATTTCTCTCATCTGAATTGCGCTAATCCCTTCATGAAAGGCGCTTGCAACTTGCTGTGGCGGATGAACGCCGGAGAAACCAACATAGATGATTGTCAATCCCAAATTGGCTGCGTTTGACAAGTCTTGAATCTGTTGTCGAATATTTTCACTTAATTCACCGCGCCCCGCACCCAGCAATGTATCAATATCGTATTGATACAACAGCTTCGATACTGTCCGCATGGCCAGTAGTTCCAAAAAAAGATCCGGGGTGCAATGATTCCGGATGTATTTTAAAAGATCATGAATTCGATACTCCACATAAATATCGCTGCCAATGAGAGAGACTGATGGTATTTTTTGAGACTGTTGTGTGGTTTCAAGATGTTGAGGCGGCGAGACAATCATAAGTTCTTCTGAGGACTGTCCATGCATGTTGGTCCACAAGATGGGAGTATCGGGCTGAAAAATCGTGTTTTTGCCAGAAAGTTGCCTGTGTGAACCCACATGAATTTTTCGGATATGATGAACATTATAAATGGATGCCCTTTCCAGAGGCCAGGGCAGTTTAAAGTGTAAACCAGGCAGATATATATCCTCTTTTAATTTTCCCATGTGAAATACAACAGCCTGCTCATGGGATTCAACAATCAAGAAACAGGAGAGGAAGCCCATCAAAACTGCAGAACAAATGACACAAACGAGTAAAACGTGGGCCACTGTTTGTGGGCGAACCTTTTGAGATGCCGCAAATCCCAGTTGATAATCCAGACTGTCCATCAATATTTGTCTGATTTCAGAAGGATTTGCAATGATCCAGAGAATACGCGATTCAAAGGGAAGGATTACTTTTTGGTTCCCTTTTGGACGATAAATATCCAAAAACGTCCAGAAAAAAATTTCAATTCCAGCAATCCAGCAGGCATAGGTCAATATCTTTTTCGTATCAATGATATTGATTTGAAATCGAGTGTTTAGCAAAATACTATCCACACAAAAAATACTGATCAAAACAAGTAGCAATACTTGATTGCTGATAGCACTTTTTAGTGTACCAGTGTCATCATCCTGAATCAGTGCGCTAAAGTATTTTACAGAAAACAGGATGATCAATCCCAAAAAGCCATAAAAAGCCAGGTGCATTTCGTAAGAAATTACAAGATTATCCTGAATCTGAATGGGAGTATAAGGTTTTAAAAATTTTAGAGATCCAATGGAAATGTACGTAAAGGAAAGGAAGGTTGGAATGACAATAAACCATTTTTTTTCAATCAGAGATTGTTTGGTTATCTGCTTCCTGTCGCGATAATTGAGCCAAAAAATGGTTAGCCAAGGGATCATACCGCAAAGGGTAAGGCCGGATAATTGGATCAATTGTTCTGATGGCCATAAAAAGCAGAAAAACAGCATGATGCCCACAAGAAGTATTTGTGTGGCCAGTCCATGATAAATATATGTTTTTAAACGACTGCTTGGGGTATCGATGGCTGATATACTCATGTAATGTTTTCTCCAGATCGCACCAAACGTGCGGAATTCAAAATAACAATGATTGCGATAGATGAGTGCAGTAATGCGGCGAGTATCGGATGAATATAACCTGCGGCACTAAAACCCAGCAATATAACAATACTCAGGATTGAAAACAGAATATTCTGACGTATAATCCGAACAGTTTGAATGGATAGTGAAAACAAGTAGGGAATTCGGTTCAATCGTTCGCTCATCAATGCAATGGATGCCGATTCAATGGCAACATCGCTGGCCATAGTGCTCATGGCAATGGAAATATCCGCTGCTGCCAGGGCGGGAGCATCGTTTACGCCATCGCCAATCACTGCAACAGTATGACCTGCCGTCTGAAGTTCTTTGACAGTATCGACTTTTTCATTGGGAAATGCCTCGGCAATAAAGTAATCGCAGTGAACTTTTTCTGCAATGGTTTGGGCAATGATTTTTCGGTCACCGGTTAACATGCAGATATCGGAAATGCCCATCTGGCGAATATGATCCACAGTCTGGCTGGCATCTGGACGAATTTCATCTTTCATTCCAATCCATCCCACCCACTGATTATCTTTGCTGACATGAATATCGCTAATGCTTTCATCCAGTTCCAAAGACTCCGGGATATCGACACCTGAATCGTTGAGCCAGTTTAATCTTCCCAGACGAATGGTTTGATTGTCAAGCAAACCTTGAATCCCTTTACCGGGGATTTCCTCAAATGATAATATTTCTGACTTTAAAGGAGTATATGTGGTTTCCATTTGTGCAATGGCGCGTGAAACCGGATGGTTTGAGTGTTGTGCCAATCCTTGTGCCAGTTGAATTAGTATTTCCTCAGAAAAATCTGAAGCGTGATGAAAATTTGAAACATGGAGTTTACCAGTGGTCAATGTGCCGGTTTTGTCAAAGACAACTGCTGTCACTTTTCTGGCCATTTCCAGATCAGTCATATTCTTGATAAACAATCCCAGCCTGGATGCTGCCCCCAAAGCCGCCACAATGGCTGCTGGAGAGGATAACAAAATAGCGCAGGGACAGGAAATGACCAGCATGGCAATGCTTCGCTGAATATCTCGTGTAAAAAATAAAACCATGCCCGCCAAAAGTAAAATAAAAGGCGTATACCACTGTGCATATTGATTAATCAAACGCTCGACCGGTGTTTTTGAGGCTTTTGCCTGAAGAATCAATTGTTTGACTTTGCCAATGGTCGTATTTTCTCCCACCTGAATAATCTGGATATCCAGCTTTCCACTGATATTGATTGTTCCACCATAAACATCGTCACCCTTTTCCTTAGCGACCAGTTGAGACTCACCGGTTATCGATGCCTGATCCAGCTCGCTGATTCCACTAATCACGCAACCATCGGCCGGAACCCGGTCTCCCGGTCGAACCCTGACAATATCGCCTGGTTTCAGGGAATCCACAGCTACACTTTGTTCACCATGATCATTTATTTTCAGTGCATGGGATGGCATCAGATTCATGAGGGATTCGATACTCAATTGAGCGCCCATTGCGGAACGATGTTCGATATAAAAAGATACAATCATAAAAAAAGAAATCGCGCATGCAGTGAGATATTCCTCAGTGGCCAAAGCAGCAAGAACACCAATGGCAGCCAGTTCGTTCATATCGACACGGCCATGACCCGCATCCAGAATCGCATGATAGATCAAGGGGATGCCCAAAAGCAGTGCGGCAATGAATGCGATCATGTCACAATAAAATGGGTGGTTGAAAACAAAATCGGCTAAAAATGCATTCAAAAAGAAAAATATACCCAGCAATGAAAGCGAAAAAAGCAATTGCGGTGTTTTTTCATTTGGGGATATCATTTTGTTTAAATAATCATGGGCCATGTTTTTTCCTGTATGATTCAAAAAGAAAAAACTCCCTGAAATTTGATTCAGGGAGTTTTTTAATATCGATTATTGGTAATGCCCCCACATTCTATAAACTTTGACAAGTTTTTCTTCTTCAAATACTTCATACACAAGTCTATGCTGTTTATTAATGCGACGACTTAATATACCTTTCATGTCACCTTTTAAATATTCATATCCGGGTGGATACTGAAAAGGATCGTTTTGTATTATTTGTATCAGCTGCAAAGCTTTGTGTTCCAATCCACTTGAAGATAACTTTTTTGCATCTTTTTGAGCTTGCGACATAAATATTATTTTATACATACCTTTACCACTCTAGTGAGTCCAACGAAACGCCATTTTCAATAGGTTCATTTCTTGCTTCAAGGATACTGCTTACCATACCAGGAATATTTCTTAAGTATTCATCGTCACTTATATATTGTGATTGCTCTAAAACTACTATTTCATCTTTTGTAAAATGGTTCAATAGCCAAAGAAATTTTTCTAAAATAGTATCATTTACTTGTAAAGTAACTGTTTGTAGCATTATAAATACCTTATGTTATGATTTTTGTCGTGAAAAATAATTTAGGAATAATCAAAAAATAAGTTCATCATTTAATAATTGCTCATTTTGTTTATGAACCATGATTACACTGAAGAAGATGAATAAGATGAATTTAAAGTGTTTTTATTTCATCTTCTTCAGTGTAATCATGGTTCAAAAAACAGAATGAACAGTTTGGTACGCATAAGCAATTTCCTTCAATGTTTCGGTATGTCAAATTCAAAACACTCTAGGAACCAATTCTTCATTATTAATTAATGAAATCAGACTATTGCTTCCAACTTTTACAACAAATAATCCACTTTTTTCAGCATATCGATCTGCGGCCTGTTCAATTCTTAGCGCTGCGACTGCGCCATAAATTGAATAACCTTGATATTTATTAAAGAATTCAGGAAACATTGACATTCGATCTAAAAAGTCATCAATATCACTTGCTCTAAGGGTAGTTTTAACTTCTACAATAATAACCTCAGTACCATTTTCCAGTAATAAGTCAATTTCCATATGTTTACCATTTATTTTTTTTCTGACTCTTTGGTAAATCTCATTGACATCAATGCCAACCTGTCTAAACAAATCCAGAACACCGCCTTCAATCAGTGATTCCATTAATTTGCCCCACTGATCCTCAAATAATTTAGCCAGAGATTTAATTTTTTTATCTGTTTTTTTGGACTCTTGAACCGTATCTTTAATTAGCTGAGATGTATCTTTAAACCTATGTTCTAAATCTTTAAATCTCTGTTCTGTATCTTTAAATCTCTGTTCTGTAACTTTAAATCCCATTGATACTTCTTTAAGAATTTTCCATATTTCTGAAATTTCTTTTTGATGATTTTGTGAATTCATAATAACGCCTTTCTTTTAAGTTGGGGATGATCATGATTGATGGGACGTTTTCCAAAGGATGCTCCTTTCCGAATTTTCTATAAAATGTATCAAGGATTGTCTCAATAATCAACAGAATTGATCTGTCAATAATTTTACCAGAGATATATTTTTTTCCTGTGAGTTTAGAAAAAATAATGATTTTTGAAGGAGTAAGGAGTAAGATAAAAACTCCCTAAAAAAATTTCAGGGAGTTTTATTTTATGCAATTTAAAAATTTAGGTAAGTTTATTCAGCACAGGGTTTGAGCCGCAATGCATTGGCCATTGCCCGAAACAATTGGGTATTATCAAGGATTTGTGTGCCTGGATACCATGAACCCGCATAATTTGCCACATAATGGGTTTGACCTTTGGCATAAACCATAACCAGTTCGTTGGTGTGATAGTCAGAATAATATGTGACTTCATTACTGTATGTATAATTTCCTACATAAGGATATTGTCCACCACCGGTACCAGCATTGGTTGCTGTTTGGATTGGAAGCTGTCCTTGACCAAGTTTGACGTTACCGCTTTCATCTCTTTTAAGGCGCATATAGCTGTTGCCATGATCTGATGTAACAATTAACAGTGTATTGCTCCAGTTCATGCGATCCTCAGGTTTTGATGGATTGGCGTTTTCACCTTTGTCATCACTTTCAATGTAGCGACAAATGGCATCAACTGTTTTGCTCAATTCCCATGTGGTGCCGATCATATGTTTATAATCATTTGAATGATTGGCCCAATCAATATCACCCTGCTCAACCATCAGGAAGAATGGTTTATCGTCATTTTTAGTGCTTCGGTAAAGAAGCAGCTTAATGGCTTGAATGGCAGCATGTTCCAGATTTGGAATGCCGCCTTCCATTGGATCAGATTCTGTCAAAGGATCTGAATCTGTCATTTGAGTATTTCCAGCTTCATCTCTTGAAAATTTTCCATCACCCTGTGCATAAGGTCCTGCCCAGTTGTCTGAGTCATAAAGAGCAACCAGTTTTTTCTGATAGTCTCCAGAATCCGGATTGTTTATATTCGACAGCGCCTCTGCAATCGTTGCGTATTGAGGTTTTTCACATTCACCATAATTAATTTCTTCACTTTTTGTTCCAGCCATGACGTATGGTGTTTGGTTTTTTGTAATACGATTGTAAATATCCTTCGATATATACCCACCAATCTTTTGAGTAGTTGCTGTGAGTGCTGTTGGAAACCCACCACCAATAACAACATCAGGCTGAACATCATCAAAAATGCTTTCAGCCAAACCTTTTCCATCATACCAGGATCGTCTGCCCTCATAATAATTGTTTCGATCCGGATTATGCGAAATAAATGCTGCCGGTGTAGCATGGTTATAGGGAACTGATGAAACTGTGCCAAAATAACCATTTTTTTGTTCTCTTAACATTTCACAGATTGTTTTATAAGGGGCATTTTCAGGATCACCATCTTGATCTGATTTACCATATTTAAAGCCATCTTTGCCTCCATAATGCCAGCTGATATTACCGGCCTCAGTTTTTCTTCCTGTAGCCATTGCTGTTCCAGCAGCAGCAGAATCTGTACACATATAGAATTTTTCTTTATATCTCCCTGGTTCTGCATCAAGATCAAAATTTGTTTCACCATACGAAATGGCACGTTGCAAAATATATCCCGGTTCGTTTTCCCAAGGTCTGTTTAATGGATAAGGTGATACCCCAGCAGAAAAAATGTCATAAGCCAATCCTGGAATGAAGTTATCGGGGGAATAATTGTCAACCCCTCTGATCTCTGCATACCGACCATAGGTGGTGACATCCCATGTGGTCATGTGCGCTTTGTAGGGCAGTTTATGGAATGACAAATCATCGGGTGTGCCATTGAGATATTGACTCGCAGCAATTTCATGTTCAAGCTGCATACCATCACCAATAACCAGAATGACATACTTGACCCCCTCAAATGTTGAACTACCATGACCTGCGCTGACTTTTAAAGCGTGAATGGCTTCTTCAAGGCCGATTTTGTCATCGCCATCAATGTCCCCCGGTCTCTCGCAGAATCCGATTGAGGCCATCAGGCAAATACAAAGTAGACACAATACTAACTTTTTCATAAATCCTCCTTTTTTTTCGACAAATATAGGATCGTTTTGAGATATATTAGCATGAATGCCAATTACCTGGTAAATCCCCAGTCGAATGTTAAAAATGATGGGTGGATTTTTAATAAAGACAGGTTAAACTTTGGTTAGAGGAGTGTTATTTTTTCGTTATTCAACAATAGGATCCAAAAAATTCATTCCAGAAATAAAGTCAATCATAAACAGGCAGAAATTTTTTCACACTTTTACAAACACTTTTCAATATTAAAGCTCTATTGGTTAAACCAGTCAAAAATATCTTGAGATTTTCTCACGTATAGGTCATTTGATCTAATTTTAGATGATCGGATCTCAAGCAAAAATGAAGATCCTAAGGAGGCATCCCATTGATCAATCATCTTCATCTGTATTTGAAATGGTTTTATTCAGCATCAGTTCATTGGCAAAGTTATCGTATTCATGGAATTAGGGACGTCTATGATTTTATGCTTTTATACAATACATCAAAATTTTCCTGCAACAGATTGAAACTTTGAATGAAAAGCATAAAATCATAGACGTCCCCAATTTTTATCAGATAGTTATTCCTGGGAAAGTCAACCAAAAATATGCGGGTACTGTATGCCGCATATAAATTTTTGGTTGGTCATCTTTCCCCCCAAATTCGAATTTGGGGGGAAAGATGACCAACTGAAATTAATTTTATTTATCAAAACTTGATGATTTCATGATATCTATTATTGCTCTTTGATAATTCGGTAAAACATTACTATTAAATAATTAGCGACAATCTTTTCTATCCAAAATTCGAATTTGGGGAAAAAGATGACCTAAGCAATTATGCAAGACGCAAATATCCTGTTGGGATAATGGCATCCATTGCTTATCTTGATTTTATTATGCTTTATTGCTTTTTGACCACTCAATTAAGCTATACAATTCGCATAATTTTTGATATAAATTTTCAATAGGAACAGATGCTAAACAATGATCCCGGGTTTAACCATTTTGTGTGACTATGGGACAATAAGATCCCGGTTTTAGCCATTTTTATGGTTTTGGGATGTTGCTTGTGTCTGTTCCTTTCTTTTTTTATATTGACGACCTGATGTCGGTGCTTTGGAATCATATTTTTGAAACCGACGTTTTTTATCTTTTCTTTTTGAACTGCTCTTATTTAACTGTTTGTCTTTTCTGTTTTGACGATCAATTTCAGCATCGAATTTTGTGTTGTTTTTTAACATTCCATACATTATTCTAAGGAAATCTCTGAAAATAAGTTCCTCATTTAATAATTGTTTATTTTGTTTTTGAACCAGGATTACACTGAAGAAGATGAATAAGATGAAATAAAACACTTTTAATTCATCTTATTCATCTTTTTCAGTGTAATCCTGGTTCAAAAACAAAAATGAAAAGTTTGGTAC
>Ga0272440_1003327_pt1 | contig 12064 bp, 8 predicted proteins | sample SSMMMBAug17_FD_192440 | JGI IMG/M metagenome (GOLD analysis project Ga0272440, IMG submission 192440) | Marine sediment archaeal communities from Little Sippewissett salt marsh, Falmouth, MA, United States - SSM-MMB-Aug17 | ecosystem: Environmental > Aquatic > Marine > Wetlands > Sediment ... | reverse complement strand
TCCTGAAAAATCGACTTACATTGATGGTCAACACATCAATCAGGATATCAAGTTCATGTGGATTGTCCTGTAAATAGTGATAATAGGTCGCATAATTATTAGATTGCGTCATTGAAATACGCTGGATGATTCGCTGTTCCAAAGTTGATATACAATAGCCAGAAATATCACAACCACGCTTTTCATATAATACATGAATGATATGTTTTAAATCTTTATTCATTGGGCTTTCTAATTTTTGTTTAAGGAATGATCGAAAAATAAGGAAAACTCGAAAAATAAGTTCCCCACTTACTTATGTGCCAGCACGATGTAGGGGCGAACCTTATGTTCGCCCTCGAACTAATAACGCTTTCGTTCCTATGTACGATGGGCGAACATAAGGTTCGCCCCTACACGTTCTTGGCACATAAGTAAATGAGGAATTTATTTTTCGAGCATTCCTAAGTTCATCATTTCATAAATGTTCATTCATCTTCTTCAGTGTAATCCTGGTTCAAAAAACGAATGAACATTTAAATATTATTATAATGGGGAAGTTATTTTTCGAGTATTCCTAAGGAATGCTCGGAAAATAACATGCTCATTTTTTAATGATCGTACAAAAAAATAAGGTCGTGTAGAGACGTAGCATGATACTGGTTTTTGTTCGAGGCGAACATAAGGTTCGATCAGACGAATAACAAAAAATTTACTACGATCTACCCGAAAATTTATGATCTCTTTCTTAATGGGGAAGTTATTTTCAGAGCATTCCTTAGATAAAAGAGCGTGATACATGAAAAATAAAGGGCAAGTCTGCTCAAGAACATTCCAAAGTAAAGCCTAATCTGTTCGGTTGGTCAGTTTCCATTCCTTAAAACCATCTATTCCAAGCATTTTGATAGAATTTTTACCTTGAGGGTTTTTGTTGATGTTAAGAAGCGCATCCCGCAATTTATTGTTTTTTGTTTGCTCTGAAACTGCACAGATCATCAAGGGCGCATCCACTTTGTTCCCGATACAGGAGAGTTTATTGTAAAGTGGTGAATTAATCTTTGAAAGCGTATGAAAAGAATGAACTGTTGATAATGCATACATGGACATACCAAATCCAACAGCCATTAATGCATCGATGTCCTTAGGTACCCGCAACACATTCAAATGATAATCATCATTGTTATCAAGTATTTTCTTTAATAACGCATTTGAATAAACGTTACTCATCGATGTCGCAACATTTCCACCAGCAATCCCATTGCCATGCGTTATTTTTTTTACCAGTATGATTTGCTGCGTTGACACTCCTTTTCTATGAGCGATTAATATGGGATTTATGGATATATTATTTTGGAGAAGATTGAAATACCAGCTTGATACAATAATCATACAAAATCTCTTTTGTTTGAGCTGATTTTCAAAAATGTTTTTATCATCAAAGGGCTGGAATGTATATTTGCCAATTTTACCAAAATACCTATCGAATTCTATCTTTAACTGCTTGTAATTATTTATATTTGTTTCTGAATTGTAAAAAAGAATCTGGTTACAGGTTTCCGCATGTACGAAGGTTTTAATAAAAAAACCGAATAAGATAATATAAACGATGTGCTTTTTTGTAATCATCTTTAATAACAATGCATTCACTTTATCGGTTCGTTATAATAATCTGACAATATTTTCAATAAAAAGGCTGATTTTATCAAAATACTTCAACACATATCCATCAACACCTTCAATGTTATCTGAATTGTCAGCAGAAATAATAATAATACGTACCTTTTTGGTATTTTTTTTCTTAATTTCAATATCTCGAATTCGTTTTGTTGCTTCAGCACCATTGATATCAGGCATATTGTAATCCATAAGAATTACATCTACAGGATGGCGTTGAAATGTTTCCACTGCTTCCAGGCCATTTTCAGCATAAAATGTTTTCCAATTTGTCATTGATTGAATGGCTTGTCCAATAAGGAGTCGATTCGTTGAGACATCATCAGCGACCAAAACATTTAATCGCTCGCCATACAGAGAATGATTCGGACACTCATTTTCTATCGTATCATCTTGAATGTTTTTATTATCAATCATTTTATCAGGTTCTGAAGCTGGCAATGAGACAATAAGAGTCGTTCCAAAAGTTGGGGATGTTTGAAAAGAGATCATACCATGATGAATTTGTGTCAGTAATTTAGCGCTATAAGTACCCAATCCTGTGCCTTTCGTTTTTCCAGAGCTTGTATATTTATCAAAAAATTTGGAACGTTGATTTTCTGGTATCTCCCCCTGATTATTCATGTGAATTTCTATTTTATTATCTTCTCTAAAAATATTGATCGTTATTCTTCCATTTTTCGGGGATGCTTCAATGGCATTTTTTAATAAATTGGCAAAAAGATTGTTTAATAATAATTCTTCTCCTGGAACAAGACATGTCCTTGTTGTATCTTCTTGCAAAACAATATGGTTATATAAATAATCAATCCTTATTTTTTTATCTTTCAGCATGCCCAGGAATTCAATTTTCAATTGTAAAAGAATTGAAATTAAATCACAGTCTATTGCCTGTAATTGATACGTTCCCAATTCCATTTTATGCATATTTAAAGAATTATCTATTAATTGAATAGAATTTTTTGCCAACATTTTAATGTTTTCAATGTATTGAAAATTTGTTTCGTTGGTTCCACTACTTTCCATAACTAAATTTGACAGGCCGATAATACCATTCAATGGTGATTTGATATCATGTCGAATCACCCTTTCAACATCTTCACGAATTTTTTCAGCGATTTTTCTTTCAGAAATATCTCTTCCAAATCCCCAAATGCCAACAGGTTTTCCTTCATTATTTTTCCGAAGCCATGCATTAATTGCAACAGGCATCAATGCTCCTGACTTGTGACGAATATTAAGTTCAATTTCATTACAAGAACCATTTTGTTTGATGTCATGAATGGCTTGCTCCATTGAACTGGCATATTCATTGTCAATTAAATCATCAATTTTCATTTTTCTTAACTGATTTGAGGAATAACCGGTCAGTTTAGAAAAAGCAAAATTGGTATTCTGAAATGTATCATCCAAATGAATATAAAAAATGCCATCCTTGCTTGAATTAAAAAGTCCTTTGTATTTTTCTTCACTGATTTTCAATTCTATCGTTCTTTCTTCCACAGTGGATGCCAGTTTTTTGTTATAATTGTTTAATCGCTTAATCAGTGATTGTAAATTTGTCGCCATAATTGCAAATGAACGTTGTAATATGGCAATTTCATCATTGCTTGAAGATTTTTGAATCTGAACAGAAAAATCTCCTTTGGATAATAATTCTGCTGAATGGGTTAAGTTAATAATTTTTTTTGTAATGCGCCCGCTTAAATAATAGATAATCATAAAAGAGATGCTCATAAATATCAACGCATTGAGAAGAGTTCGTTTAATAATTGAATAGATTTCAAATTGAATTTGTTTTTCAACATCTTTTATTTCTTTAATTAATGGCTCTAAATTTAAAATAAGCCTCAAATGTCCCCAGGGTTTTGTACTAAATTGAACATGGCTTACAATTTCGATATAATGCTGTTTATATTTAAACACATGAAGCCCTTTTAATTGTGAAATTTGTTTTGAAATATCATCTTCCAGTATTGTATTCAGCAGTTCTGGATTTTTTGAATTTAATAACGCATTTCTATTATAATCCATCAAAATAGCAGCATTTAATGATTTATTGGTTTTAACAACAGTATTTATTGATTCAACTGCCCCAGAAATATTAAAGACAGCCATGTCTTTCTCAACATGAATAATGAGGTTTTGAAAGAGTATTTTACCGGTTGCAATCAGACTCTCTCGCATCTCATTAATGTGGCTTTCCAGTGTCTGATACATAATTTTTTTTTGGGCAGTAATATGTGTCCAGGTCAATACAATGATAAGTCCAATCATCAGGGCAGTAATAATAAACGTTAATTTCCATTTTATGCTCAGGTTTAAGGCTTTAATTTTGAGAAAAGATACATTCATTTCAGTCCTACTCTTTTATATGGTTAATGAGTCCAAACGCATCTTTATTTATTTTCAAATGATATTTTTTTACCTTGGACATATTAATTGAAATATAGGAACCTGCTGGATACTGAATTTGATTGGTACTTATATTGTCAGATAATAAATTGGTGGCAATAGATGCTGCCTGCCTTCCAATTGTGGGTAAGTCTGCTGAAACAGTCAACGTCACGCCACGTTCGATAAATAAGGAATTGTATGAAAAAATAGGCACTTGATATTTATCACATAAATAAGTAATCTCAAACAAATGATATTGATCCCTCATGACAACAGGATCAGATATTAACCAAAATACCTTAATTTTTTTCAGCAAATTCGTCATGGTAGGATAGAATTCTTTCCGATGAGAAATTGACTGCGCGATGATATTGGTTTTAACTTTTTGCGCATTTGATTTCAGTTTTTCAATCCATTCCTTATTATATTTATCAGAATATATGATTCCGATATCATTGATATCAGGAACAAATAACCGAAACAGCGTGAGAAGCATTTCGGAATTAAATTCATTCGATATACCAAATATGTTACTTGATTGTTTGGGCCCTACGATACGTTGCCAGTTAATGATTGACGAAAAAATAATTTTTTTGTTTTTAACATATGGAATTGATTCTTTACAGGCCTTTGATCCAACACAGTAAATGAGTTTATTCGTTGTTTTTGAACACATTGATTGGAGTTTACTTGGTTTTATATGCCCAGATGAAAGATTATATTCTGTTATGGGATAAGAAATATTTTTGCGAAAATGCTGAATAACAGTATCATATTTTGCAATACCTTTGCGTGTATTCAAAATAAGTACAGTGTCTTGATCTGCTCGAATATTACAAATGGGTATAATTTGAAGTCCAATTAATAAAATATATGCTGTTATGTTTTTCATAAATGGTTTTTAACTTATATTGAATAATTGATATAAAATAATGAACGCGTTTATTAAAATTGGGTACATTCCCAAAAAGTCGGATATTACTTTATATGATCGCTTAGGAATGCTCTAAAAATAACATCCCCATTATTGATATTGTTCGTTTTGAGGTAATTGTACTGTAGAGACGTAGCATGCTACGTCTCTACACGACCTTATTTTTTTGGACGATCAAGAAAAATGAGCTTGTTATTTTCCGAGCTTTCCTTACTTACAATGCACTGGACGCAGAGCTTCCAATATGCATTCCCACGCAGAGCGTGGGAACCAGAGGGCATAAAATATGCCAGGAAAAACCAAAGTGGGACGATCATACGACTTTTTGAGAATCGCTCATTAAATTTATATTCATATACCAGTTTAGTCAACTTCTCAAGATTTTTATTGACAAAAGATATGATCGTTCAATCTTTTTTTTTCTTGGCATAGTTATATCGACCATTATTTCGACTAACAACAAATATTTTACTGATTATTTCAATCTATTATTTTGATCCGCCACCCCAATTCTCAGACAAGAAACCCAATGTCCATCAGCAATCTGTGTGAGTGTTGGCACATCTGTCTTACATTGTTGAAAAGATCGTGAACATCTTCCCAAAAATTGACATCCGGTATGTGATCTGGTCTGTTTTGACAGCTCGCCTTGGATTGGCGTGAATCCATCAGTTTTATCAATGTCTGGTATACAATTCAGCAGGCTGAGTGTGTATGGATGTTTCGCATTGACAAATAAATTTTTTATGTCGATAATCTCAACAATCTCACCTAAATACATGACTGCAACCCGGGTGCAAACATATTTAAGTATCAACAGGTTATGCGTAATAAATATATACGTCAGCCCAAGATTGCGTCTGATGTCATTCAGCAAAATTAATATTTGTGCTTGAACAGAGACATCTAAAGCAGAGGTGGGTTCATCCAATACAATAAATTCAGGTTGAATGGCGAGTGCTCTTGCAATGCAAATGCGCTGGCGTTGACCACCTGAAAATTCATGGGGATATCGACTTAAATGTGATTCGTTCAGTCCTACCTGTTGAAGGCAGTTAAGGATAATAGTATCTCTGTTCTCCTGAGGCTTATTTACACGCACATTTATTGCCTCTCCAATGATTTGCTTAATGGTCATTCGGGGATTCATGGCAGAAGCATGGTCCTGTAAAAGCATTTGTAATTTTTGGCGAATACCAGATTTTTTTATCTGTCTCAGTGACATATCTGCAATGTCAATCTGCGTTGAATTGTGATGGTATACAATTTTACCACTGGTGGGTTTATTAAAACGAATCAATGTTTTTCCAAGTGAACTCTTACCACATCCAGATTCTCCAACCAGTCCAAGGCTTTCTCCTTTTATTATCGTTAACCCAATGTTATTAACCGCTTGAATTGTATTTATTGGACGTCTTAATAAAGGACTTAATTGAGGATAAGACAATGATAAATTTTGCGTTTGAATAAGTGTTTTCATGTTTCCATATTTCACAAATTATAGTTTCAAGTGATGCGAATTGATACGAATAATCATTTACAATGTCAACAATTATTCTCAAAGAACTGATCTTTTATATCCGAAAAAATATTTACGAAGGTGTCAAACTTTCTCAGGGAGAAACGTATAAAGAAGCGCTAAAAATATGATCATCCAACTTAATTTTTCCTGGCTTTGATAGATCAAAACATTAAAGCCCATAGTCAGTCGTAACAAATATCGCGTATCTTTTTTCCTATGAATGAGAATCCACCTTAAATGGATCAAATATTTTCAGAATTTGTTTTTGAACCGCAATTGATATTGCTTTGATCGCTTTATTCGTGGCTGCTTTTGTTGTTAGATGTCCCCGACGAAGATTTTCTGAAATATTGAATACCTGATTATTTGTAGAAGGATCAGTTACTTGTAAAGACACAATTGCACGACGATATATCCAGTCTTCATTTGTGATATCTGAAGGTTCAACAGTTAGATTTCCAGAAATCAGAACATTGGCTTTTCTTGAATCACAAATAATATAGCCTGTATTATTTAAAGCGTTTGCAATATGGTCAGACAGTTTTTTTGCATGTACACCGGATATGTGAATATGAAATTGTAAGCTGTTTTTTATGGTCGCGATCATGTTAAGAATTGTTTTTAAATGAATATCGGCAGAGGGCGCTTTAAAGCCAATTACTGACAAGCAACTGACTATTGAACGTCGTTTCATCCAATAATGCAATATTTTTTGAACAGGCTTGATCCAAAGCAATTTGCTATGTCGTTTCTTGATATTTCTATATTCCACTTGCATTTGATCATCAAGATGGTTTACCTCAAGTAACCAATTGTCTTTTGCCAGAAATTTATCCAATACAGCAAGGGCTGTAAACTGTCCTTGCTCGGACTTGAGTGCTTTAACCTGAACCCCTTTTAACGTGATTTGAGAATAAATAAAAATTATTGCTTCAATTTTTTCTGAAGTAGAATTGCCTTTGTTAGAATCTCTAACAGCATGCGTTTCATGTTTAAACTGGCTCGTAATTGTTGATTCAAATATATTCGAAAGTTCTTTTTTTGCCTGCAATCGTGCTGTTGATTTTGAGTTACCATAGCCAATGGCAGTTAGATATCTGCTGTCTGGATACAGTGATGATCCGTCTTTAAATGAAATTTCGTTTGTTGTATGATGCCTGACATTGTTATTTAAACATCCTGTCAGGCATAAAAAAAGACACCCAATGATAGCATAAAACTTCATAACCCTCCTATAATGACCATCCGGAACGTTCAATTTTTCTTCTGATTTTTTTCTCGCCAACCCATGCAATGTGGTTATTGGCCATATTGATCAGCTTAAGATCCACCTGATAATACATTAACGATGTGCCACCGCTTTGATCCCTGATACTTGTGATGATTCCTTTTAGCATGAAATCTGCACCGATTTCTTCTCCCGGACCTTTTTGTGTGTGTTCACTGGCATTTCTGGCCTGATCAATTCGTTCTTCCCTGATTTCATCTCGTTCAAACTTTGATGCAACAAAGTTTACCTTTCCAGAATTAATCAGCGCACGTTGAATACTTCCAATAAATGTATTCACATCAATATGCTCACTGGTTTGATTTTTGATTCTACCGACAATAACCGATGGATTATTTCCTGCATTACTTTTAATATAATTGATAAGCCAGGGACGCCCCAAACAATCGTCAATCATTTCCTCGGCCACTTTTCTTGCATCCGAATCATTCCATCGTCCGCTGACATAACTGTCATTCATTGGATCTTCATGGATAATGCTCGGACCTGTCTGGCATCCCGAAGTAATGAACAGAAAGAAAAAAGTGATGATTATTGTTTGAATGTTCATATTGATCTCCTTTAAAAAATGGATTTTCTTTAACGAATTTTATATGTTATGTTTGTGTTAAACGACTGGCGTCCATATCTTTTATTTTGGGTGTTGCTCCCGCATTAAAAGATATGGATATCAATCAAATTTATGATCATCATTGTTCTCATGACCCGATATTATATACGAATACGCGATGTTCAAGTTTTTTCTAGATAGCTACCGCTACTTGTTTTTAGGATTCCTAATAAATACCATAATATGATGATTGAATCAGATTCAGGCCATTTTTTGTTATCCGCTGTTTTCCTAAATTTTGTACTTTTATCGGTTTATTACGACTATTATAATAAATAATTTTCACACGATATGTGCCTGGACGAACCGATAAAATTCCTGAGTAAGCCGCTGCAGGAAAAAATGATGATAATCTTAAATCCGCTTTTTCAGTAGCGGATATTGCGGCATCAATCAACAGGTTGCCTAAAAAATTTATTTTTTTCTGTTTCTTTAATTTTTTTTTATTTTTACCCATTTTTTTTTTAATATTTGCCGCAATAAGTCCTTTTGCAGTTGCTCTTACAATCGTTTTTAAATATATCAGTTTTTGTTTCAGATTAAATGTTTCAATCGCAACATTTGCCATATCTTCAAGCTTTTCCATTTGGACAGACTTTTGACCAATAAAAGCAACAATTTTTTTGACATTATTCTGTCTTTTCTGCATATATGGAAAGCTGAATTGAAAAAAGAGTCCAGCCTTAGCGCCAGGAAAGGGAATGGCCTCTATACGACCGGAGCCATTCTTTGTTTTAGCAATTATAATGTAATTTTTTTTTGAGATAATCCAATATGTTTTGGCTTTTTTTTCTGGTGCTCTTCCTGCAAAAGCGACGAGATATACGCTTTCTTTTTTTGTCTTAAAGCACGCATCACCATGTCGAGATAAACATTGGTACATAATAGATAAATGGCGCGGCTTCTCAAAATTATATATCATTTTCTGCTGACTAAATGCTGCATAAGCATGCTGGATATCAATGCGGGCATCATCATATTGTTGTTCAAACTGATAATAAATAGAACTTAAATACCTTGATAGGGCGGAGTTATAAAAATTGATCCGCTCTGTTTTTATTTTTAGCCTGGCGCTTCGAATTTGTGCGTCCTGACTGATCTTCTGAGCCATTTTCGCATATTTATCCTGAAGATTCCTCATTTTTTCGTTGACCCTTCTCAATTCAACTCCTGCGGCATCAACATTGTTCAGTTGAAAATAATTCAGCGCTTTGAAAACATTTAAATAAATATCTTCGTATGCTTCACCATTATAATTTAAGATGCGATCATCCATAATAAATGAAGATGCATATTGCGAAATACTTTTGGTAAAATTTTTTTCTATAGCCATTCCCGCCTGAGATAATAATTGATTGCTTGTGATACCATCACCGGAATAAAAGTTTAGCATTCCCATATCCAGAAAATACAGTACATTATTATGAGAGTCAGAGGAAGGAATGTAATTTCTATTATTTTTTTTGTGCAATTCCAAAGATTTATGAGTGTATGATTTATCAAATAAATGATTAACTTGTGGTGTTGGTACAACATATCTGTTGATACATGCATTAAAATTGATTAAAAGGATTATAAGAATAAACGTTTGATATTTAAACATGATTTACTCTGAGGCATTTTTTTCATTAAACTCGATATTCAAGTTTTTCTTACAAACTAGTGCCGGAACTCGTTCCCACGCTCTGCGTGGGAATGCATTTGAGACGCTCTGCGTCCCCTGCACTTATGTTTCAGATGTACAAAATACAGGACGCAGAGCGTCCAGGATGCATTCCCACGCAGAGCGTGGGAAAGAGCAGTGGTAGCTATCTGGAAAAACCTTGAACATCGCGTTAAATAAAAGCAACGCAATGTTTGTCAATTTGTATTTTAAACAAATTCGCAGCCGCTTCGAGCAAAAAATCATGATTTATAATAAAACGTGTTATTTTTCAACTCTCTTTTTATTAAATCTAAAGAGTGTAACCAAAATTGTCGGTGAATACAAATTGCTCATCATTTTTTTTGAACCAGGATTACACTGAAGAAGATGAATAAGATGATTAAAATACTGTGTTTATTTCATCTTATTCATCTTCTTCAGTGTAATCCTGGTTCAAAAAATGGTGAATGATAATTGAAATTCCGGCCATTTTGGTTACACTCACATAAAATAATAGATAAAACATCAATTTTTGTAAAAAAAACAGAATATAATGAAATTACATGTTGCCGATAACATGATTCATTGCACACGTAATTCTTGATAGATCTGATGAATCAATAATATATGGCGGCATAGTATAAACCAATCGACCAAAAGGGCGCAACCATACCCCTTGTTCAACAAATTTTTTTTGGATATCAGCCATGTTGACAGCAGATTTCAGTTCAACAACACCAATGGCTCCCAGTACTCTGACATCAACGACATGGGGACAATCTGAAAGAGTTATCAATTCACATTTCAATTGATTTTCAATGCCCTTAACCTTTTTTTCCCATGATGAGGATAAAAGCAAATTGATACTTGCCAAAGATACTGCACAAGCGGTTGGATTGGCCATAAAAGTGGGGCCATGCATAAAAACGCCCGGATTTCCAGTTGAAATCTGTTGACTGATATTTCTGGTGGTCAGTGTTGCCGACATTGTCATATATCCGCCTGTAAGTGCTTTTCCCAGACACATAATATCTGGCGAAATATGGGCATGATTGCAAGCAAACAATCGACCTGTTCTGCCAAAGCCTGTTGCTATTTCATCAGCAATAAGCAGAATATCGTATGAATTGCTTAGATCTCGTACCTTTTTAAGATATTCAGGAGAATAAAACCGCATACCACCAGCACCTTGAACAATAGGTTCCAGAATAATTGCTGCTATAGATTGATGATGTTTTTCAAGAATGCGCTTCATGCTTTTCAGGTCGTTTGGATTAAAAATATTGTAATTGCAGGTTGGGGCTTGGGCAAAATATTGTAAGGGCACTACTGATTGAAATATTTCATGCATACCGGTTTTTGGATCACATACAGACATGGCACCAAAAGAATCTCCATGATATCCGGATCGAATCGTTAAAAGTTTTTTCTTTTCAGGAAAACCTTTGGCAAACCAATATTGTATGGCCATCTTGATTGCCACTTCAACAGAGATGGAACCAGAATCACACAAAAAGACTGATTCCAGGGGTGAAGGTGTAATGTCAATCAGCAATTGTGAAATCTCAATAGCTGGCGTATGTGTAAGGCCCCCAAACATGACATGAGACATTCGTTCTAATTGTTGTTTTACTGCATTGTTCAGTGTGGGATGATTATAGCCATGAATAACCGCCCACCAGGATGACATACCATCAATTAATTCCCTGCCATCTGAAAGTTTTAATCTTACGCCGGATGCCGATTCTACAGGATAGACGGGTAGTGGATCTATCAATCCGGTGTATGGGTGCCAAATATGCTTTTTGTCAAATACTAATTGTGCTTTGGTTGGACCAATCATTTTATTTATCCTCAATACGTTTATTTTTACGTAGAATTTTACATCATTTTGGTTTATTGTCAAACGCAATGAATTAATCTTGAATTTCATAAGAAAAAGTGTACACTAAGGAACTCTCGAAAAATAAGTTCCCCATTTACTTATGTGCCAGCCCGATGTAGGGGCGAACCTT
>Ga0272440_1003326_pt1 | contig 12066 bp, 10 predicted proteins | sample SSMMMBAug17_FD_192440 | JGI IMG/M metagenome (GOLD analysis project Ga0272440, IMG submission 192440) | Marine sediment archaeal communities from Little Sippewissett salt marsh, Falmouth, MA, United States - SSM-MMB-Aug17 | ecosystem: Environmental > Aquatic > Marine > Wetlands > Sediment ... | reverse complement strand
GTCACGGAACGGCCTGGGTACCATTGAGCTACGAGCCAAAATTTGTTTGAGAAATGGACGGCTTTTGATGTCACGGAACGGTGAGAATATTACCATTAAGATACCATTCACCAGTTTGAGAAATGGACGGCTTTTGATGTCACGGAACATTTTGGACATTTTTGTCCCTCCTTCTGATGTTGTTTGAGAAATGGACGGCTTTTGATGTCACGGAACTGAGAAGAGGTCATTACCTCTCCGCATCAAACTGTTTGAGAAATGGACGGCTTTTGATGTCACGGAACCAGTAATTCTTCCTGGCTCATCCAATCCAAGGAGTTTGAGAAATGGACGGCTTTTGATGTCACGGAACATAAATGCTGATTTATTATCATCAAGTTCGAAGTTTGAGAAATGGACGGCTTTTGATGTCACGGAACATCTTACCGCATGATCATTCGTCGCTTTGATAGTTTGAGAAATGGACGGCTTTTGATGTCACGGAACCCTTTTTTCATGCCCGGAACAAAAATCGCCACCGTTTGAGAAATGGACGGCTTTTGATGTCACGGAACTAAAGTCAAGCTGAATGCTGTTGGCGAACTGTCTTGTTTGAGAAATGGACGGCTTTTGATGTCACGGAACTCTCCGGAAGCAAACGGATTGTAGTTCAGCTTTAGTTTGAGAAATGGACGGCTTTTGATGTCACGGAACCAAGACCGTGGGCAAAGCTGACACGAAAACTGGTTTGAGAAATGGACGGCTTTTGATGTCACGGAACTAATTTTGTGGCATGAAATTTTGGCTTAAGTTTGAGAAATGGACGGCTTTTGATGTCACGGAACCATTAAACCAAAAATGATAACCCCAGTATTATCGTTTGAGAAATGGACGGCTTTTGATGTCACGGAACATTGAGCTTGAATTTGAACTTGCCGTTGAAATTGTTTGAGAAATGGACGGCTTTTGATGTCACGGAACTAGACAACAGATCTGTTCCAATATCAATTTCTGGTTTGAGAAATGGACGGCTTTTGATGTCACGGAACTTGCAAATTGTTCATTCATTAATCTTTTTGGGTGTTTGAGAAATGGACGGCTTTTGATGTCACGGAACTAGCTGTCATTATTGTTACTTCTTGATTAGGGGTTTGAGAAATGGACGGCTTTTGATGTCACGGAACTTCAATTATTCCATCAATATACTGGGAATCATATGTTTGAGAAATGGACGGCTTTTGATGTCACGGAACAGGCATTCCTTTTTCCATAATTTTCCTTCATTTCTGTTTGAGAAATGGACGGCTTTTGATGTCACGGAACCTTCAGCTTCAATTAACTTTTGTCGTTCTTTGGTTTGAGAAATGGACGGCTTTTGATGTCACGGAACCCGATAATTTTGTTTTTTGTCCTGACATTTTAATGTTTGAGAAATGGACGGCTTTTGATGTCACGGAACGGATCAATATATTTCATAAAACCATTTTTCTGAAGTTTGAGAAATGGACGGCTTTTGATGTCACGGAACCCAGACATTTATCACAATGGCAAAAATTGGAGTTTGAGAAATGGACGGCTTTTGATGTCACGGAACTAAACATTATTATGAACATATCTCCAAAATACAAGTTTGAGAAATGGACGGCTTTTGATGTCACGGAACATCAGACGTACTTTTGTATTTATTTTTCAAAATGTTTGAGAAATGGACGGCTTTTGATGTCACGGAACTAATGACCCAGTTGATCATTGCTAAAGGTACTAGTTTGAGAAATGGACGGCTTTTGATGTCACGGAACCTATAGTTCCAGTTCCAGCGGCAACTGGGTTTGAGAAATGGACGGCTTTTGATGTCACGGAACAATTTGCCCCAAAATAAATGTAACTTCTATCTGTTTGAGAAATGGACGGCTTTTGATGTCACGGAACAGTAAAGATTTTCGAATAGGAATAATTTTTTTTGTTTGAGAAATGGACGGCTTTTGATGTCACGGAACATTTGTCTCCACTTGCAGTTGCAATAATGCAAGGTTTGAGAAATGGACGGCTTTTGATGTCACGGAACTTTGAAAATGTTAAAAATGGATTTGTGAAAGTTTGAGAAATGGACGGCTTTTGATGTCACGGAACAGATCCCACTCTGCTCTCCTGAATCTAAAAACGTTTGAGAAATGGACGGCTTTTGATGTCACGGAACTTCAGTTTCAGCAACAGTGATATCAAATCCAGGTTTGAGAAATGGACGGCTTTTGATGTCACGGAACAACTTAACAAAGCAATAACACACTATTTTCTTAATTCTGAAAATTCTGAAATTTCCGATTCTAAAAAAAGGATAAACAATTTTACTGGTTTATTTCTTTATTTTACTAAAAAATGTTTCCTGATTATAACGTTTTTTGGGAACTAATAACTTTAAATACTTACAAGATCGTTTCTCTTTCCCAAGCTTTGCGTGGGAACGAGCAAAACGATCATCTAAGTAATTGAAATTATTTCTCCCCAAAAAACGTTATAATCAGAATGTTTCTTAACCTGACGGTTATTGGGTAAAGCCGCCAGGCTAAAAAGTTAAATAACGGCAGTTGCAAGAAGCGTAGGGCTAAAGCCCAACGCTGAATTGAAAAAGGACGCTAAAGCGCCCTCATAAATAAACCTATGTAATGTAATCAAAAAAAAATAAGTTCGTTTCTAAAGAATTTTTTTAAGAGGGCGCTTTAGCGTCCTTGCTCTATTCAGCGTTGGGCTTTAGCCCTACGCTTCTTGTCATCGGCCGTGTTTATAATTTTAAGCCTGACATCAATAACATGCATCCCATTTACTTTCATGTTTGAAAAATTAGCAGCTTTTGAAGTATTTGCATTACCATCAACAGCCAATTGAATTGCTTGCACTATATTCTTCAATTGCCTGACCTTGCTTTTTGATATTAAATATGTCATTATCAACTGCAACAGTGAAAATTAATGTTCAAACTGAAATGATTTGATAATAGGAGGTTTTTCATGCAACAATCACAATTAGAAACAGTTTCGCATAATAACAATTTTTTTAATGAATTCGAAAAGATATTTCCTTCAGAACAAAGTTTAACTTTAATTCATGCTTTCACAAACATGGATAAGTTAATAAACAAACAAACAGTAATTGCAGATGTTCAAAGTAAGGACATCAACATTATTAAAGAAGAACTGAACTTTTTCAAAGAAAATAATAAAAATTTGAAGACTGATATTAAAAAAGATTTACTGGTAGAAATTGCAACCAAAGAAGATATTAGCAATTTACGCGTTGAGATGAAAGACTTACGAGGCGAACTAAAAGAAGATATCAGTAATTTAAGAGGCGAACTAAAAGAAGATATCAGTAATTTACGAGGGGAAATAAAAGAAGATATCAGTAATTTACGAGGGGAAATAAAAGAAGATATCAGTAATTTACGAGGGGAAATGTCTAATCTTAAAATCTTTATTCAAGGAGAGATTGGTAATTTAAGAATATGGATGAAAGTTGTTGCTTTTACAGCTCTTGCCATTGTTGCTATGTTCAGCCCAAATTTTTTGGCCATAGTTAAATCTTTTAAGTATTTGTTAAAATAAATTAAATACTTGTCATTAAAGAAAAATCCAATATTTAACATCTAAAACAGTTAATGATTGATTTTTAATTATCATTTTATTGCGAGATAATTAAAAACTTTATGTTTCTTCATCAATAAACATAAATAAAATCAATTTTCAATATCTAAAGATTCCATTAAGGAATCACAATTTAATAACTTTCCAGTCATAAAAACAAATAGAACAAAAAAATAATCATTATAGCTATATCTGTATTTTATATCTCTCTAAGCTTGAGTTAATAACAATTACCAAATTTTTTTTATATGGTATTATATTAAAAAAATTATTGACAATACCTATAACAAATTGTAAATAATTTATGTTCTTTCTTAAAAAAATTTCTTAAGTTATTGATCAGATTTAAAAAAGATAAGAAATCCACTAATCAAATTCTAACTTTGTTAAGGTGCTGGAGTGATGAATAAAATGAAAACGAATGAATACTATTGCAAACAACAAATTGATTGTTCAAAATGTTTTTTTTATGACAAAGGATGTCAAATACTTAATAATCAGTTATCCCAAAGTGAAAAAAAATGGATAGAAAGTGTTGTAAATACGAAAGAGTTAAAAGCTGAAAAATCATTTATAATAAACCAAATGATTTTATTTATTTTAGCTTTTGCTAAAAGAAAGAAAACTCTTGCCAATATACATTCCAAAGATATAGAAAACTACTGCCTTGCAGGAGAAGATAACTACTTAATTGATTGTCTTTGGTTATGCATACAATATGGTGAAATAACCCCTGCAAGAATCCTTTCAAACTACATCTATACAAAGTATGGTCAATATATTTATAAAATATCAAACTCACTTAGTGATCACAACAATTGCCCACCAGATGAAATTTTACAAAGAGTTTACCTTGCTTTTACAGATAAACAATATAAATCCCTGACAAATTTTAAAGGGGAAAATGTCCAGTTTAAAACATATCTAACCAAAATTACTAAATACAAAATATCTGAATGTATAAAAAAATTTAAAACTGATGATATACCTTCTGACACGTTGCAAAATGAAGAGATTGAGATTTCACCTGACCAAATTTTATTTCAAAAAGAATTAATTCAGTTTCTTGAAACTATTCTTATTGAAGCCATTGACAGTATACCACTAAAAAGAATTATGGATGTGCATATTATGCTTTTGCGGATGAAAGGAAAATCTTTTCAATTTATCGCTAATAAACTTGGAATTGAAAAAAGTAACACTGTTTCTCGCAGGTATGGCAGAAGTAAAGAAAAACTGATCAATTACGTCAAACAACAACTTAGATATAAATATCAGACAGAAATTTATGACTTTGATCCTGAAGATATTTATCTTTCCATTAAACAAATTTTGGAAAAAAAACTAGTAAAAATTAATCAAGTTGATAAAAAGACAAACTGTCATATCAATGTCAGAAAGAAACCAGTTGAATCTTCACCTGAAAAATTTAAAATAGATACTCTGATACAAGAAATGAAATCAAAAGAGATATAGTAATAGTCTAATAGCAGGAGAAAATGATGAGTGATAATATTGAAAATGTTATTCTTTTTTATTCCCAATTACTTAGAGACTACAGGCAATTCATTAGGGGTTGGAAAAAAAATGATTATAAAATAGAAGAAATACTTTCAAATGTATTCACATTAAAAGCTTATTTAAGTCTGTATTCTCCTTATCTGAAATTAATTTCAGAAAAAGATATCAATAACTATCAAGAACAAATAAAAAGTCTACTCAACATTAAAAACCAATCAGATCAAGTCTTTAACCACCTGGTTTTGAAAAATTTGAAATCTATTAAAAATATATTGTACTCATTAGATATTCCAGAATCAATGAAGTTGCTTGAAAAATTTTTTACATGCTATGAATCGTTCACAGTATCTGAGGAAAAGGATAAACATTTAAGCTTAATGGAAAAGTTTGCACAAAGTTTTTTAAGTAAATTCTTTGCAGAAAAATTACTATGCAAAGAAATAAAAAATTGTTTTGAAAAGGAAGTAGAAAAGGAAATAAATTTTATTCAACAAATTGAGATAACAGAACAATTTTTAAGAACAAATTTTTATTACTGGTCAGACTTAACTGATATTCGCGAAAATTTTTTTAATGAAATCCATAAAAACGTACTTACCCCAAGAAGTGAATTCTGGTGGTTATTTGATAATCCATCATCAGAGCCATATATTGATATAAAGTCATCTTCTAAAAAAGTGGCAGAAAAACTAATATCTCTATGTTCAACCATTGATTTTCCTTTTGAAATCAAAAAGAGATTTCCTGATTCATATGATTGCCCTGGAGAAGATCAATTAATTCTTTTTGCATCAGATGAATTATCTGCTGAAGAAGCTTCTTCGGTAAAGAAACACTTACTTATATGTGATCAATGTGCACGGGAAGTATCTGTCTTACAACCGATTATTCAAGAACCTGTTTCAAACTATGATAATGAATCCTTTGTTTTGCCTGATTCTGTTAAGGAAGCTATGGAAAAAGAACTAACTTATATTGCACGAAAAAAACAAAGTTTTTCAGAAAAACTTAGCCTGACAGCAGAAAAAGTAACAAAAAAAATACGTTCTGGAAGAGATTATTTGAAGGCTATTTCTTCATCAATTGCTGAAGAATTTATTATTAGTGTATCACAATTGTGGGAGCCACAACTCGTTGGTCAACTTATCACAGCATCTGATGTAAGCAAACAAAAACATAGATTTTTAATTGATCAAGGTCAAATTACAGTCACTTGTAACTGGCAAGGGGCAAATGAAAGTGAACCAGCTTATCTTTTACTAAGCTGGAAAGCAAATTTTTCAATAGTTTGTGAGATATGGGCAAAATTTGAAAACCCAGATACTAATGAAATATTTTCAGAAATCTGTTTAGGAACCTCTATGGTTGGAGAAACGTATTTTACAAGTAAGGATTTAGGTTTTGATCCATCAAAAGTCAGGTGGGCTATGGCAATCATTCTGGCTGAAGAAAAGAAATAATAAATGACACATTTTGCATATCCAAATATTAAGCTTTCAGCATTTATTGGCTGCGGCAGATTTATAGCTCATGAAAGTTCACCTGGTAAAGATTATAAGCTTGTGGAAAAGTTAAACACAGGAAATATTGGCGAAATAATGGATACAGCAACAAGGTTATCTCCCGCATCTACATCTTCTGTGCTTCAAATCTTTCTTAAAAAAGACAGGCCAATTGAAGTTCATGCCGGTGATTCCCAGAATTTGGCTTATTTATTAGCCATAATCAATTGTTCTAAAAAGTTAAAAATTTTAAATAAAAATATATGGTGCACTGGTAGTATTGAAAAAAGCATGCAACTAAAACAAGTTGAAATGACTGGATTTGAAATTAAACTTAAAGCTTTTTTATCACCAAAGAATAATGACAAATTATTTATTGTTCCTGCTGCCAATATTCAGGCATATAAACATCTTTGCCATGAAGGTGATGTTAAGGTTATTCTGTTAAGAAATATAGATTCAAGGCAGGAGCTTTTTACTAAAAAAACAGTTATTGCTGTTCATGCATCAGACCTTCAACTTCTTGTAGATTGGCTTTTTTTAGAAAATGATACAAAAAAAAGTCAAAGAATAAATGTAAAAAATTTGTGTGTTTTTGCCTTAATAATCGTAACTTTATTATCTGCTAAATATTATTTTGCCCAAAAAAAAGAATTCATAACAGAATCAAAAATAATATGTTTTTATGATTTTCCTGATACTTATTCAAAAAGCTTTTATCCTGTTTTAAAGAGAATAAGTAATATCAAAAAAGTTAATCAAGGTAAATCTAATAACAAACAAAACTGTTGCTATTCTTTAATTGGTTCTGTCTCATTAAATGAAATTGAAGAAGCCTTGCAAACACAATTGAATATTAACAAGCCATATTCTTTCTATTCCAAATATCAAGATAAAGAACATTTAAATATTTATTTTGATGCTGGTTTTGAAAAAGGAGATGATTGAATGAAAAGAAATATTTTTAAACAATACCTATGTGGTTTCTTGAGTTTTTGTTCATTATTTATTTCATTTTCTATGGCAACAGCACAAACGCGAATAGTTGTTATCCCATTTTATGAGGAAAACAACCAGCTTAAAAAAGGCGACATGAACAGGCATTACAGAAGAATATCTGGTTTTATTAATAATCATCTTGTGAGTAACGAATTTGAAGTAATAAACCCTTTTGCATTAAACTGGAAAGAAGATGAATTTAATGTTTTATTAAAAAGATCTCGTAAGGATTCTGCTTTTTTTTGTAAAGAAATGTGTAGAAAATATTCAACAGACATTGCTTATATTTTATGGCTTGATTTAAAAAAAATAACCAGCCCTGATAATTTTTGCAAAGTAAAGGTAATACTCGAAGGCCAGGGTTATGACAGTGCCTCAAGAGATGTTGGTGTTTATATTGTTGAAAATATCCAGACTATTAATCCTGATTGCTATCTTGCAATCATTGAAGCAGAAAAAAAGGTTGCGAGTCTGACTGGTGAAAAATTGGCAAATCAGCTTAAAAATAAAAGTACATTTACTGAAAATACACTCAATATCCGCCTGGAGGGTGATATTTCTCCAGAGATTTCTGAAATTTTTGGAAAAATATTAAATGTGACTAAAGGTGTTTCTGAAGCTAAGAACTATCGATTTAAAATACATTCTGTTTCTATGTGGCGTGTAAGTAACAATGAAACAGAACTATTTCGTCTGAATTCAAATATTACTTTTCTTATAAAACAAATAATCCATTCAAACGGAAATTTCCAAAAAAATGGGGTTCAGTTTCAGTATGATTCAAAAACCATTGAGCGATTAAAAAGTATCAAATGCAAAGATACTTCTAGCAGAGAAATTCTTTTTGTACTGGAGAAATAAATGCTTAAGATTATAAATTTCAAGTATTTAATATCAATTTTATTTTTTTCATTCTTATCTATCGTCATCCAATTGTCATGTTCTCATGCCAGTGATAACTTTGGCAGAGCTATTTCAGAAATATCAAAATCAATAGTAAAGCAACTGCATCAACTAAAAAAGCTGGAAAATAGAAACCTGGCTATTTTTGGCTTTAGAAATGAAAACTCTCAAAACAAATGCTCTAGTCTATCAACATCAATTTCAGAAAAACTGTCTTTATCAATCCATGAATATCAATCTTTTGTTCCTTTTGAGATTCTTGCAAGGCATAACCTGCAATCCATTGAAGATGAAATTTTAATTTCTAAAGGAAGTATGTCAGATAGTATAATGAACTATCTGAAAGCATCAGATATCTTAATAACAGGCACATGGTTAGAAGCTAAAAAAGGATTCTCTATAAAAATAAAAGTTTTTGAAATTTCGAAAAAAGGTACAATAGAACTGATATCAAAACATGCTTTTGTGGATAAAAAAGAACTATATGATTTTTTTCCAAATTGCTTTAAAAAACAAAGAAATAAAAGTCTTCCTTTTAAAACAAAAAATAAACAAGTAAGCATTATTAGAAAAGATTCAAAAGGAATAACAATAAAGGTTAAAGGTGATCCACCCCCTGATTGTAATATTACGTGCAAAATGCAAAAGTCTATTAAACGCAATAAAAGGTTAGCTGTAAACTATCTTTTAAAAAAATTAAAAATAGAAGAACTTGATAATGAAAAATTAAAATTGGATAAAATTGAGTATAATTCAAATTATAGTGCAATTTCAGTATACACTTATATTTATTAATTATTTTTAAAAAGGAGATTATGTTATGAAGAAAATGATGAAAATGCTTTTGACGTCAAGTTTGTTAGCGATGATTTATGGATGTGCAATCATGCCGCAAAATTTTTTTAAGAGGCCAGACCCTCCTGATTTTGTTTATGGCGAAATTCCAGGAGCACCCATGCAGCCTGAACATATGCTAACTCCTATTGAAGAATTGGTGAATTCACAAACTATTATTAATAAATTTGTGAAAAAAACAATGAAAGCAGGTAGTAAAGTTGGTGTTATGGATTTTACAACACCAGAAAGATTAAAGGGAACAGGTAATTTAGTCGCCGACACATTGTCAATTCATTTATTTAAAAATAAATTTCAGGTGATTGAAAGACAAAATATTTCCAAAATCCTTGATGAACAAAATATGCGCGCTGAGAGCCGTCAGGATTTAACAGAAGAAGAAGTTGCCCAAAAGATTGGAAAAATAACAGGTTCTGATTATATTGTCTTTGGTGCAGTTACACAATTTCATTTTGAAAACGCAGCTTTGCCAATTCCTTATAAAATCCACCCTGATTTACTAAAGACTTACCTTGAAAAGGTTGAAAAATATGAAAAAGAGTTTAAATCATTTCAGAAAGCACAAGAGAAAAAGGATAAAGAATACTATAAATATGTTGAAAAAGATCTTTATGCTCAAATGGCAAATAATGACTTAAACAGATGGTTGCACTATAAAATTGATTTTTCAAACCAATCATGTCTTGCAAGTTTCTTATTTCCAACAAATGCTTATAAATGGGAAGGATATAAAAGCGCACAAAACATTAACAGAGATTATCCTTTTCTATTTGGCAAACCTGTACTACCTTTGGTGGGTGTATCTCGTAAATGGGTTGAAAATAGAGAAAGGATGCTAAAACATGAAATAGAGGCTTGGGAATTATCGTTTAAAAATTATCTTGAAACTTATGACAGGCAAATCTCACAGCAAGAATATGAAGAGGCTTTGCCTTTATCAGCAATGGGTTTTGACAATGTTCATGAGAAATATAGCAAAACAGGCAAGGAAGATGGATACATTAAAAAAGTTAAATCTTTTTGTAAGAATGTTACAGATCGTTTAAAAAAGTATGATTTATTATTGTATCAGCTAAGAGCATGCAGGCTTGATCCGATACCAAAGCTTGAAAGCCAATTTGATTTTCCTCCACCTTCAACTCGTTTTGTTTCTGTTGCTAACCTGGGATTTACCTTAAAGATTGTAGATATAAACACAGGTGACATTATCTGGATCGGACAAACATCTAAACGAGATATCAGCGTTCAAAAGGGATTGAACACGATGTCAAGTTATGTTGTTAAAGATATAATATCTGGGAAAATGTAAATGCAATGTGTGTAACCAAAATAGGCGGAGCAAAAATTTTGACCGGCTTGTATTCACCTGCTATTTTGGTTACACTCAAATTATATAATATTTAAAACTTTAATTAATACGCCCAAAACACTTATTCCAGTAACAGACATAGCAATACTGAACATTCGCAATGTAAATTTCCTTTGTCTTTCATCTCTATGATCAATTTTATCCCCCAGTTTTTCAATAGATGTTATTATCAGATCAAGACGTTTATCCACCTGTTCAAAACGTTTATCCACATGTTCAAAACGTTTATCCACCAGAGCAAATCTTTCTTTCATATCAGTATGAGTTTCATTGAACCTGCGATTCATATCGCTGTGAGTTTCATTGAATCTGCGATCCATATCAATCTTCATATTACGAAGTTGTTCTCGAAAATTTTCGTTATTTCTTTCAATTAAATTATGAGTTTCATTAAATCTTCGATCCATGTCTGTTTTCATATCTCTAAGTTGTTCTCGAAAATTTTCCTGAGTTCTTTGAACTTCTTCATAATTATTTTGCATAATATCGAACCGAGATTCAAAATAGCTCATATCAGGGACTACATTGCTAAAAATCATTCCAGTTTTAGTTATTGAAGGGGTGGATGTTTCACTTTTATTCATTTGGAAAATTCCTTTCTTTGAGAGTTTTTTGAATATTAAAATGATATTAAATAAGATTCAAGTTTTTTATTTATAGCAAAATCCTATACTCTTTTTTATATTTGTATAATTTTGTTATTGTACGAAAACTTAGTTCATACGTAATTAGCTGAAAAAAATTGTTTTTCAAAAGATAAGTTCTGTATTCTATAAATAATAATTTGAAAGATTAAAAAAATATCTTGAAATTAAATATCTTGCAAAAAGTCAAGAAAAAACATAAAGAAATATTTATATAAAATAACTAAACTTATCAGAAATTTATCCAATTGTTAGTTGACTTAATAGAAAGAAAAATATAAACTATTTTTTAGCTGTTCATTTCAATAAATTTAAAAATGATACAAATCTGTATTGACACAGTGTTGTATCATAGCAAACTCAATAAATAAAATTTTTTCCGAAATCAGGCATGTAAGTATCTGAAATCACATTCTGAGAGGATAAAAGCAAAAAAGTTTTCCTATTGTTATAAATATTAGCATGTTAAGTTCACTTTTGAAATCAACAAAAATCTACTGGAAAATAACAAATATTTATTTATGGTCATGAATTTAAGAAAAAAATATCAGATATTTATGCCATTGTTAAATCACGTAACTTAATTTATTTTTTGCCGTTTGAGAAATGGACGGCTTTTGATGTCACGGAACGACCGGGTAATCACTAGGTCCTTC
>Ga0272440_1003325_pt1 | contig 12073 bp, 6 predicted proteins | sample SSMMMBAug17_FD_192440 | JGI IMG/M metagenome (GOLD analysis project Ga0272440, IMG submission 192440) | Marine sediment archaeal communities from Little Sippewissett salt marsh, Falmouth, MA, United States - SSM-MMB-Aug17 | ecosystem: Environmental > Aquatic > Marine > Wetlands > Sediment ... | reverse complement strand
TTGCTCGGTAACTTGCTCGGTAACTTGCGCGGTAACTTGCGCGGTAGCTTGCTCGGTAGCTTGCGCGGTAACTGGAATAATAATTTTAAAAATATCATTCTCAATAAGCTGTGGATTTCCCCTTTGTGAGTAGATTGCTGTATATTTAAATAGATTTCTGACACCTGATCCTAATTCATCTGCAAAGCCGATTTCTTTAAAAAGTCTGGCGATAATTGGATTTTTGGGAAAAGGGGTAAAGGTTTTAGGGTCAATCAATCCATGCCCATGGGGCCGATTTGCATTTTCAAAAATGACTTGATTCGGCTCAATAATCATTTATTATCGGGTAAACAACATGGTCATCAACACCACAAATGGTTTTATCATCCGCAATCCCCAGAAAAAGATGGCCGCCATGTCTGTTTAGAAATGCGCAGACAGATTCAAACACATCCTTGTTCAACTTCGTTTGTGAGGATTTAAATTCAACAGAAATGCCTTCACCTCTGTTGATAATTCGTATGAGATGATTTTTATCCATTATTAGACCTGAATTTGTCTGATTGATTGTCGTTATCGAATCGCTCAAAAAATATACCTATAGTATAATTTTCTCATATGATAATCAAGATTATTCAACACAACTTTCTAAATTTTAAAAGGAATAGTATTATTGTCATATTGTTTTCAGGCAACTGGGGAAAAAGGGGAAAAAGGCGGATGTTCTCTACAAAAGAGCCTCTTGATATTCCATTCTGTTTCGCCCATAATTTTTCGCCTGATAGAGTAGGCGATCCGCGATTTGAATTAATTGATCATGGGGCATTCCCTGATCAGGCACGACATTGGCGACACCGATGCTGATAGTGACATGGCCTGTTACTGGAGAAAATTCATGGGGAATTTTTAACTCAGAAATGCGCATCAGCATTTTTGATGCCATATGTTTGGCGCCATTTAAATCAGTATCTGTCAAAATGCTGGCAAATTCTTCACCGCCATATCGTGCAAACATATCCCCGGGGCGTTTATGTACATAAAACAGTTCACCGGCAATTTTTTTCAAACAATCATCTCCGGCAATATGACCATAGTTATCGTTGTAGTTTTTAAAATAATCAATATCCATTAACAGCATAGAAATGCTGGATTTTTTTCGGATGGCTCTTTTCCATTCCCTGTCCAGATAATTATCAAAAGCCCGGCGATTGGATATTTGGGTCAGTCCATCAATAAAAGACATTTGCGATAAAAAATCTTGCTGTCTTTTCAGCTGAATCTGATTTTTTACGCGAAGCTTTACAATTTTTGGATTAAAAGGCTTGGTAATATAATCAACAGCCCCCAATTCGAGTCCCTGGGTTTCGCTTTTATCTTCTGTTTTTGCAGTAATAAAAATTACTGGAATCTCTTTCATGATATCATCATTTTTTAATTGGCGGCAAACTTCATAGCCATCCATTTCAGGCATCATGATATCCAATAGTATTAAGTCCAGTTTTTCCATTGCTGCTATTTTTAATGCAACGGCCCCATTTTTAGCGACTTTTATTGTGTATTCTTCACTCAATAGTTTTGCCAGTGCATGAATATTGACAGGTGTGTCATCAACAATTAAAATATTTGGCTTTTCTTCTACACAGATCATCTATCCCCCTTTAAAAACATATTAAAATCAGTGGCAATATTCATGATCGTCTGAATGCAATTTCCTTGTAACACAAGAAGATAAAAAACGATTTCTTTTTCTCTGCTCGGAGACGCACAGCCGTGCGTCTCTACAAAGGATATCTTGTTCTCGATAAAGTGTTAACTGGAATGAAGGATGCAAAAAATTGAATGTACGATCAAGAAAAATGAGCATGTTATTTTTCCGAGTTTTCCTTAGGGTATTGCAAAGATGGTGCCTGAGTAAAATTATTGTCCCTCAACCCGATTGCGCCCTGCCTGTTTTGCAACAAATAGCAATTGTTCAGCGTGCTCGATTATTTCACTGCGGGTCATTTCTGTTTCATGAGAAACTGATATCACACCAATGCTGACAGTCACATGATCGCTGACCGATGAATGGTCATGGGGAATATGCAACAGTTCAATCTTTTGACGAATTTCTTCAGCCATGTCGATCATTCTGTTTTGATCGCAATGGGAAAGCATGAGCATAAATTCAGCGCCACTGTAGCGTCCAACCTGATCTTTTTCATGATTAATGATGGTTTCAAGTGTGTGTGCGATTTTTTGCAGGCACATATTTCCAGCACCATGACCATAGTGATGGTTAAAAGCTTCAAAATGGTCGATATCAATCATTAGCAGAGAAAAAGATCTTTTATCCTGCTTTGCGGATTGAAGTTCCTGTTCAACCGCTTTTTTCAATGCACTTCCATTGGGTAGTTCTGTCAAAGGATCCACCAGGGCCAATTGTTCAAGCTTCCTGGATATGCGTTTCAGGCGCATGAGCATATCAATCCGGGTCAAAACCAATGAAAGCTGAAAGGGTTTGTGAATAAAGTCTTCAGCCCCTAAATCAAATCCTTTTTTCTGATCCTGGAGTCCTTCTTTGGCAGTAATAAACACAACAGGAATATCCCAGTTTGATGGATTCTGTTTTATGCGTCTGCATACCTCATATCCATCCATATCGGGCATCATAATATCCAAAAGTATTAAATCGATCTTTTTATTCTGTTCAACAATTTTCAATGCGTCCGGGCCATTTGTGGCAATTTTGACTTCATAATTGTTAATCAGGGCTTTTGCCAAAATATGAATGTTAAAAGGTGTGTCATCAACGATCAAAATGGTTGCTTTCGTTTTACCTTGCGTCATCATTTTTTTTCCTCATTCAGGGTAAACAAAAAGTTTGTTGATATTTCTTCAAGTACTTTTCTTGCTGTCTCATAATCAAATAAATCAATACTTTTTCTTAATCTAAGGGACAATTCTTTGTTTCCAAGTTCTTCAAGTTGTCGGTCAGTTTGATCAATCAACTCAGGGGGAACAAATTGAGATTGCGTAATGATCGAAAATAATGCTTGAATCGATTCTTTTAGTGCCACATTTTCTGTTATTTTTGTTGTTTCAGGAGCGATTTCTGGTAGACTGTTGAGGCTTTTTAGTACCTTTTCAAGTTCTGTACAAAATGTGCCCAGGGAACTGCTGGACTCTTCATTGAACTCACCTTCGAGCTGCCTGCTGATTTCAGCCAAACGTTCAGCTCCGATCTGACTTGATGCGCCTTTGATTGTATGCATGCGTCGGGCGGCATTTTGCCAACGATTTTGTGCAATATCGGCTTTCAGCAGGGCATCCATTGAAGAATAATCATTGGCAAAACGATGTAATGCCTGTTTTAAAATGTGCCAGTTGTTACCCATGCGAAGCGCTGCTTCTTTGATGTTCAATCCTTCAATTGCGAATTCGGATGATGAATTTTCAGTGCCAATGTTTGAAAACACATGGTCGGAATTTGATATGTCATCATCTATTCGGGCAGGAATCCAGCGCAAAAGCGTCTCAGCCAGGCTTGTAACATCAATGGGTTTTGCAATAAAATCATTCATTCCGGCATTTTGACAGGCTGACCTGTCTGTATCCATAGCAGCAGCAGTCATGGCAATGATGGGAACGTTGTGCTCCTCAGATGATGCTCTGATTTGGCGCGTTGCCTGAATACCATCCATATCCGGCATTTGAACATCCATCAAAATGGTATCATAACTGTTTGATGACGCTTTAGACACCGCTTCCAAACCATTGATTGCAAGATCTACAACAAATCCCATATCTTTAAGGATTGCTTTGGCTACCAGTTGATTGGTCGGATTATCCTCCACCAACAAAATTTTTGCCCCTTTGATTGCCTGTAGACTTTTACCTGCCTTGTGAAGGTCATTCCATTGTTTGAGTCCTTTTTGGGCAGGGGAATAATTCTGCAGGTTGACAATAATATCAAAAAGTTGGGATGCGATGACAGGCTTATCTAAAACAGCATCAAATTGGACTTTTTGAGCGGGTATCAATGCCTTTTGTCGATCAAAGGCTTTCATCATCATTATAATGTTGGGCTTATTGTTTATGATATGCTTTTCTTCTTTATTGCGAATGATTTTGACCAGTTCAATGGCATTCATATCAGGCAGTTTCCAGTCAATCAGGATAAGCTCAAATGGCTTTTGAGAATGGACCGCCTTTAAAGCCAGGGCCAGTCCTTCATCACCGGTCTCTGCTGTCTGGAAATCAAAATTCCAGGATTTAAGCATTTCAGATAGGATATGGCGCGAAATCTTTTGATTTTCAACGAGCAATGTTCGCATCCCCCGCAAATCAGCCGCAGAATGATCCGGAATGGGCTGCCCGGATACGCCCACCTTGATGGTAAAAGAAAAAACACTGCCTTTGTCTTTTTCACTTTCAACATCAATTTGGCCTCTCATCATTTCAACCAGACGTTTACTGATTGTCAGTCCCAAGCCTGTGCCGCCATATTTTCGTGTCATGGAGGTGTCGGCCTGATCAAATGCAGTAAACAATCGTTCTCTCTGTTCCTGTGTCATGCCGATACCTGTATCGCTGATAGCTACGTGTAGCACAAGGTGTTTATCATCATGCGATTTTTCACCTTTAATACTTAATTTCACATGCCCTTGTGGCGTAAATTTGATCGCGTTTCCCATCAAATTATTAAAAACCTGTTTGATTCGTAGGGAATCACCCATCAGCTGGTCAGGCAGTTTGGGGTCAATATCAAAAAAGAGTTCCAGGCCTTTTTCTTCTGCACTGTATGAAAACAATTGCGAGGTTGAATTTAGAATGTCACTCAGTTCAAATGTGGTAAATTCCAGGGTGAGTTTATCTGCTTCGATTTTGGAATAATCAAGTATATCATTCAGAATACCCAGCAATGATCTGGATGAATTGTATAGTTTTTCCAAATAATCGCGTTGGATCGGAGTTAATTCAGTATTGAGCAACAGTTGTGACAGACCAATGACTGCATTCATGGGCGTGCGGATTTCGTGACTCATGTTCGCAACAAAAAGAGATTTGGCCCTGTTCGCTTTTTCAGCGGCTTCTTTGGCGCTGATGAGCTCCTTTCTGTTAGCTTCAGCCTCGGTGATGTCAATAATGCAGGAATACAGCAGTTCTTGTTTGTTTACCATGATGCGGCCACTGTAAACATTCACATCTCTAATTAAATCATTGGCCAGGCGATGCTTGAATTTGAAGAAATTTTTCTTTTGGATAACAGCATCATGCATTGCAGATTGAACGGCCTTATTGCCCAATATATTGATTTCTTTGATATTCATGCATTTCAATTCGTTCCGAGACCAACCATAGTATAATTCCGCAGCATTGTTGGCATCAACGATCCTGCCGGTTTGTGGATCAATGAGCAACATGATCACAGAATTGCCTTCAAAAAGGGCGCGATGTTTTTCTTCACTTTCCTGTAATTGCTGCTCATTTTTTTTATACTCGCCGATATCTTCAAAAACCCAGACACTGCCTTCTTCAATTGCATCTGGATTAATTGCTTTTCCCACAAGCCGGATCCATATTTTCGAACCATTTTTTCGTTTCATTTCAAGCTCAGCAACAAATCGATCACCTCTGAGAATAATGGGATAAGCGTTTTGACCAAAGTACTCGTATTCTTCTTTTGATGCATAAAATACATGGGTGGGGCATCCCTGCAATTCGTCAAAATCGTATCCAAACAATTTGGCCATATATGTGTTTGTTTTGAGTTGAATTCTGTCTTTTACCAGGGTAATACCAACGCCGGCATTATCCAGGATAATATTTAACTCTGCCAGCGTGCGCTGAAGATCTTTTTCAGCTTTCATTAAGTTTTGATGCGCGTTTGCAATTTCTGTTTTGTCAACCAATTGAATAACCAGGTGTTGTTCTCCATTGAGTATCGTGGGAAGTATATATACTGAAGCAGTCACCTTTTTTCCAAAGGTAGAAATAACATTGATCTCAATCTGTTTCATTTGAGTATCAGCCAAAGCTTCAACACATGCATTCACTAAACCGGATTTTTTCCAGGATTCAATATGGTAAAAATTCTGATTAAGCGCCTTATCCACTGTTGTGCCTGCCATTGAAGCCAGTGCTTCATTGCTCATAACGCATTGCCCATCATGGCGATATACTGCCTTTGGAAGTGGCGATTTGAGCATAATGTTTCTGGTAAAAGCCAATGCATCTTGAAGTTTTGATTCTGCCTGAACGCGTTTTATAAACATTTCCTGAAATGAATGATATAATTCACCAAGCTCATCTTTTACCTGAGGAACGAATTCGTATGCCGAATCACCCGCTGCGATTTGTGAAATTGCTTTTCTCTGTTGGGTCAGCGGTCGAAGAATTCGTCGATGGACAAAAATCAGGAAGTTTATTATAAGGATGCATAGAGAAGTAAACAATGCGATGAAAACATTTTTGGCGAATTGTGTCGATTCCTTTATCCAGCTTTCTGCAATACGACTGATATTTCGGGCTTCATTCTGAAATTCAAGCAGTAACTCAAACAGTTGAGAGGCCAGTTGCTCTTGATATGCACGATTATTCTTTATTGAAGTCATTGTATCAAATGTCGAGCCGATCATTTGAAAGTTTCTTTTCAGTTCAGGAGAGCAGAAAGATCTATAAATTTGACAGGTTCTTTTTTTTAATGCAGCGCTGATGTCATCATAATTTTTTCTCCAGTGTTGAATTGAACGTTTATTTTTATATAACAAATAATCTGAGGTCATTGAGGATAGCTGCGTAACCTTAAATTGAAGATTGCTGATATGCACATTTATTATCTGAGAATCTTCAACACGATGGTGAACTTGCTGAAATGCAATGCCGGAAGCGACAATTGCGATCAAAAAAATGCCTGCATAAATATAAATGATATGTTGGATTCGCATTATTTTATTAAACTATTATTTTTTTATTATGATCGTTCAACTTTGGATTACGCTGTTATTGCAATTGCCGAGATTGTACATTGTTCGTTCACAAATTCTGTGTATCTTTATGGATTGGTATTAGCAAATTTGATACCATACAGACGACAGGTTGTATTCCAAATTGTTTGCGCCAGTTCTTCCATATCATCCTGATACATTTCACATATTTTGTAAAACGTGCTGCGAACAAAAGCCGGTTCATTTCTTCGGAAATTCTTTTTTTCAGGCATCGGCGTTAAATAAGGGGCATCAGTTTCAATAAGAATTCTTTCCTTGGGAATATAAGGCAACAAAGAGCGTAAAAACGCGCCGCGTTTTTTCTGGGTGATAATGCCGGTGATTCCAATGTCGTAATTCAAATCCAAATAGCCTTTAAGCTCCTTTTTTGAGCCGCTAAAACAATGCACAACACCTCTTCGTTCATCAGGATCGTAACTTTTCAAGATATCCAAAAAGCGCCCATTGCTGTCTCTTTCATGGAATATTAATGGAAATCCATGATGTTCCGCTATTTCAAGCTGACGTATAAACCATTTTTCCTGAATGTTTTGAGGAGAGTACATGCGATTAAAATCTAATCCTGTCTCCCCCCATGCTTTGACCTTTTCATGCTGACTCAATTCAATCAGCGCAGAAAAACTGGATTCTGAACACTTTTTCGAATCATGCGGATGTATGCCCACAGATGCATAACATTGAGGAAAATGATCTGTAATTTGAATCGCTTTCCTGGCGCTATCTTCTGTGATACCGACAATCATCATAGCACAGACATCAGAATCGATTGCATTTTGTATGACATCTTTTCGATCATTATCGAAGCTATTATCATCTATGTGACAATGACTATCAAAAAGTTTCATTATTATCTCCATTATTAATTAGATTCGGCTTATGGTAATCGCATGTTTTGAACCCATACTTCAACACGTCTGTTTTTTAAACGACCTGCTTCAGTTTGATTACTTGCAATAGGAAATTCTTCGCATGCAGTGACAATTTCGTCAACATATATGCCACAAACTTTCATTTCTCGGGCAACATTTTCGGCTCTTTTTAACGCAACAAGACAATTTTGACGATATGCGCCCCTGCTGTCCGAATAACCAATGACATAGATTTTCAGCATGCCGGCCTTACGTTTGAGCCATGATATGAGTTTTTTTAGTTTGTTGCTGCTTTCTGATGTTAGCTGGTAATCATTACTTTTAAAGTAGAAATTCATTGAAAGTTTTTGCGTTTGTCGTGTAATTTTTACCAGTTTGTTAAAAACTGCCTTATTGACAGGCTTTTGCCATAACTCACGTCTGGAACCAAGCGCTTTTACTGTGCAATCGACATAACCGCACTGTTTCACAATTGCCTGTCCTTTGCTGGATTGAACAAATGTCACAAAAGGAAGAGAATATTTGGCGGCAGATACCAGTATTGAGTATAGATATATTTTTCTGATCATCAAATACGAATCGATAGATACACTGAAATAACCAGGTCTTACAGGATCAATTTCATGGTCTGCTATTGCAAGGGGTTGATTATCATAAATAAATGGCAGAGAACTCAAGCCAATACCATATGGATCTTTATGAAGATGCCTGGAGAGGGCGTCTAAATCATTAAATTCCTTTGTGGCATGGATTGTTTTACCATTAAGAAATTGATTTTGAAAAACATAATAAATATCAGAATCGGGTTTGGGGGTATAGGTATGGATGTCTTTTGATAAATCGGTAAATGCCCATTTTTTTTTCTTTCCTGAAAATATATCTTGAAGTTCCTGAATCGTTAAATATTGAACAGGGTTAGAGGGATGAACCATTGCAACAATACCATCCATTGCAATCAAATACTGGATGGGACGTAAATCGGTTTCTTCTGTTTGGGTTAGCGATTCAATGGATTCAGAAGTCATCAATTTTTGTCCGCTTACGACAATATCACATTGGCCATACTTTAACCATTCATAGGCCTGTTTCGCATGAACAGATTCAATATCAAACAGGTACTCTTGATTCTTTAATTTGGCGATCATGTGAATATTGCCATTTTCATCTTTTTGTTGTGACACGTTTTTAAAATCAGATATTGTAAAAAAACCGCGAACAAGTGGGGGAACCAGTTGATCACATAGCTCGCGATCACCGCAAATGCGAAGCGCTGCTTTTTGTATTTTCTCTTTTTTTGGTGGTGATACAATGCTTTGTTTTTGTAAATGTTCTTCTTGTTTCACCTGATTGAGTCGGGTTGTTTTTTTCACCTGAGTTATTTCATAGGGATGCGATTCTGCACTTTTGAGCAATAATTTTTTTTGCTCAATTTTTGGCAAAGGTTTTCGTTTAGCGGATTCAATAACAATGGGTCGTTTCGGAACTTTTTTTACAGGTTGTACATGTGCGGGATTAAAATAATGATACAGGCCAAAAATTGTCAAAAGAAAAAACAATAAAAGGAAAAAACCTGCAAGCGGCTTTCCTTTTTGCACTTTTTGTTTTGGCAATTTTGATTTGATTGCTTTCGCGAGTTCACGAGTGTTTTTATATCGATCAGCGGTATCAAGGGATACCGCATGGTCAATAACATCACTCAATTCGACCGGAATAGTGACACCTTGAACTTTTGAGGCTGGAATCCATTCCTCTTTTTGTAAGCGTTGTCTGGCACTTGGGGGCGTTTTTCCAGTAATCATCTGGTAGAAAATTGTTCCACAGGTATAAACATCAGACCACGAACCAATTTTTCCATTGGATAAAAATTGTTCAGGAGGGGCTTCCGAATATTTTAAGGTCTGCCTGACAGATGCACTTTGTTTGTCCATCATTTGTTTGGTCTGACCAAAACCCAAAAAAACCGGGTATCCCATTGGGACAATCACAATTTTTGTAAGGCTCAGGTTGTAGTGAAAAATATTTTTTTTGTGCAATTTATGAAGTGTTGATAAGATCGGAATAATAATTTCACTTGCCTCATTCAGAGACAATCGCCCCCCCCTGATGATTAAATGCCTGGCTAAATCAGTACCTTCAATATAATCAAGCACCCAATATGCGGTATTATTTTCACTGAAATAATTGACCACATGAATGACATGTTGCATGCGAATGTCCGATAAAGACATGGCTTCCTTTAAAAAAGCCCTTTTACCAAATACAAACAATTCATTTTGCGCTTCATCAGTATTTGGGCGGACATGACTTCGATCCACCCCACGACTGGAAAGACCTACAGGAAAATATTCTTTAACAACCATTCGTCGGTTGCTTGTCATATCGTAAGCCATGTATGTATTGTTGAAACCATCAGAACCTAGCGGAACGCCCAACAGATATTTTTCTTTTAGAATACATCCAGGATTCAAAAATTGTGGATGTTGTTTAAATTGGCGAAAATCGTAGCCGCAATGTTCACAAACCACATTATTTTTTCGAATTTTCATGCATTGAAAACAGATGGTTTGCATTAATTGTTCAGTTTGTGTGTGTTGTTTCATTTTATTCGTTCCAGACGTGCGACAGCCTCAATATGAAATGTATGTGGAAACATATCGACTGGCTGTATCTCCTTCACCTCATAATGACTGGCTAACAATCCCAAATCCCGTGCCATGGTTGATGGATTACATGAAACATAGACAATGCGTCGGGGACCGATAGACAACAATTGAGCGATTACTTTCGGATGAGTGCCCGCACGTGGGGGGTCCATAATCACGACATCAGGTTTTTCTTTTTGCTCTTTTAATTGATCTTTAATATCACCACAAACAAAATGGCAATTGGTAATATTGTTTTCCTTACAATTCTGTCTGGCATTATCGACAGCATCCGAAACATATTCAATCCCACATACAGATTTACAACCATGGGCCAGCCATATCGCGATTGTACCTGTTCCACAGTATAAATCCCAGACCACATCTGATTGTTTTAATCTGGCATATTCCCTGACCCTTTCATACAAATGAACAACTGCATGCGTATTGGTCTGAAAAAAAGCATTTGCTGCAATTTTAAATGCAAATGGCCCAATATAATCTTCAATAAAATCTTGTCCTTGTAAACAAATTTCTTGTTCTCCAACAGCAACCGCAGCTTTTCGTGTTGAAATCTGATGAATAAATGAAACAATATTTGCATGTCTGTTACATATTTCTTTTGCCATTTCTTGAAGCAATTCAGGTTTATCAACTGAGGTGACAATATTAACCATCCATTGATCATGTGCGTTGGAATAGCGAAGCACACAAAATCGCCAAAATCCTTCATGACTTTTTAAACCATATGCGGGTTCACCACTTGATTTCATGAACTGTCGCACATCAGATAAAATATCATTCCCTTGTTTTTTTTGAATATCGCAATGACCAATATCCAAGACCTTATCAAAAGTGCCGGGCACATGAAGTCCTAAAGCAAAACTGCGATCCATATTGTTTTCCATTTCAGATCGCATCAACCATCGCCGATCCGAGCAAGAGAATTCCATTTTGTTCCTGTATTCGAAAATGCTTGGAGAACGAATGGTTGAATGCACATTGGGCAATTCAATCTTACCAATATGTTCAAGTGCCTCTGCAACATGTTGTTGTTTGAATATAATTTGCTGATCATAATCAATGAATTGCCACTTACATCCACCACAATAATCACTAAACTTACAAATCGGCTTTACCCGATAGGGTGATGATTGAATGATTTCAATTGTCCTTGCTTCAGCAAATTTTTTTTTCTTTTTAAAAATTTTTGCGTAAACAGTATCGCCGGCAACAGCCTTGTCTACGAAAATAACCAGACCTTCATGTTTTGAAAGAGCCCGGCCCCCAATAGCCATTTTTTCAATGGTAAGTTTTAACTCACTTCCTTTTTTCATGTCATGCTCACTTGTATGTATCGCTGTAAAAGATCAATTGTTTATTTGCCTAGTGGCGTTGAAAAATAACATGCTCATATTTCTTGATCGTCCAAAAATATAAGGTCGGTCGTATCGCATGCGACGTCTGGGCGCATTCTAGAAAAGGGGGCATTTTTTTTGCCCTGAAAGGGCTATACATACCAGCCCAGGGCAACGCCCTGGGTAATACATTACAATGATTTGAGCCCTGAAAGGGCGACACATATAAGAAC